>OBVC01000010.1_pt1 | contig 226714 bp, 186 predicted proteins | sample 1494991 | NCBI WGS metagenome assembly OBVC01 (sample SAMEA2579955, study PRJEB22360) | human gut metagenome
CAAGTTTTTATAAAAGAAAAATCAGGCAAAGATAGTGAATTTTCTACCTCTGCCTAATAGGAATACATCTGCTTAATGTCTTAACTAAATGACATTGGGCTTACAGCTGCTCTCTTGTGTTATGTGTGAAATATTATTTGATCTGCTGTATACATTTCTCCAAAACATAGCGGATCGGTTTGAACAATACGAGACATACAATGAAATTGCTGATACAGTGTATGATATCGAATAGAAGTCCTGACGTCCAATATGCAAATGCACCGGAAATCCCGCCGATTGCAAAGTAGGGGATGGTACAGAGTGCTCCGAATGTAATACCATAGATCCCGGAGAGGATACTCCAGAACCATACGGAATCATTTTTCCGGAAAAGAAGAGTGATGAGTGCCTGTATGCTCCAGACATACAGGTAGTTTATCCACCAGAGTCCAAATCCATAGATCAGACCTTCCAGAAAAACAAAGATGTAAATGATGAAGAATACTTTCTTTCGAAACACAAGTGTATACACAAGGATCAAAAGGGTGACGATCTCAATATTGGGCAGGAAACCAAGGGAAACCTGAGCAGCCAGAAGGACTGCGCTCAGGATACCGTATATTACAATTTCCCGTGTTTTCATCAATATCCTTCTTTCAATGTAAGCTCAAATGCATCTCCGTCAGAAACTGGTGTCTGATTTGCGGAAGTGTTGACCTGTTCTCCGCCTTTTGTGATACACCACCATTGTTGTTTGGAATCATCCGCTGTTTCTTCATCCACAGTTGTAATAAACAGACCATATTCTCCAGACTCACCGTCCACGAGATTCTCGCTTTCTAAAACTTCTCCAAGATATTTTGCATCTGTGTCAAATTCGAAGACATTCTCTGTCTGGTCTCCGTGGATGACGGTCACCGTAATATGTTTTTCTCCTTCACTGGCTGCAGGCTTCATGTTCTGATATAAAACCCCGGCTCCAATGCACAGCAGGATTAAGATGACAATTCCTGCAATCAGTCCGCTTTTTTTCTTCATGTTTTTATCCTTTCTGCATTCTTATTTTTCATTTGAAATCATAAAGGTACATCCTGATTTTGTCAAGGAATATACATCTTACAGAAACAAACCGGTTTTAATCCATAGAGAAAAATATGAGAATTTTACGGGAAAAATTTCCGGTTGACAGTTTTTCTGTTTTATATTAGAATACCAAACGTAATATTTTTGTAATATTTGTAATATTTACGAAATTTAGTTCATATAATTTACAAGAACTACGTAATAATATTGCAATAATCAGGAGGTTATTTATTTATGAAACAGAGAAAACGATGGATGGCAGTACTTACTGTATGGACAATAGCGTTGTTATTTGCAGCAGGTTTCACGAGTCAGGCATCCGTTTCCGGTTCCGAGATGATTCAGGAAAAAAATAGCAAATATACAACAGGGGCAGGGGCGATTGCTGCTGCGATGGAGAGTATTCCGGCAGAGGCAGTAGAACTTACCAAAGCCGAGGCGCAGAAAGCGCAGGAAGCCAGAGAGCAGGCAGAAGCAGAAGCAAAACGAAAAGCGGAGGAAGAAGCTGCGAGAAAAGCGGCAGAAGAAGCTGCACGGGCACAGATCGCTGCAGAAGATCAGAAACTTCTGGCATCGATCATCTTCTGTGAGGCAGGAAATCAGCCTTATGAAGGACAGGTTGCGGTCGGAGCAGTGATCATGAACCGTGTCAGAAGTGGTGTGTATCCGAACAGTATTTCCGAAGTAATCTATCAGTCAGGGCAGTTTGGCCCGGCGATGACAGGATGGCTGGATACGGTACGCAGTTCTGGCGGATATACGCAGACTGCCATGCAGGCGGCAGCCGATGCCATGGCAGGAGTGAATCCAATTGGGGATTGCCTGTATTTTGGAAACGGGAATTATGGGATTCAGATCGGGGATCATTTTTTCCATTAATTGTAGAGAAAGAATGCGGTTATTGTCTGGGGTGAGCCAGATGATAACCGCATTTTGTGGTTATAGAGATAGAAAATCCATAAAAACAATGATAGAATTATTTTAAAATAAAGGATGGGGAGAAAGGATATGAGTATATTTGGATTGTTAAGTTGTATAGTAGATTTAGGGATTTTTTATTGGTTTAATAGGAAATATACGATGAAAGATCCTAAAAGAATACGGGGGATGGCAAGTTTTTTCGTGATTGTGACAGTATTATTAGCAGAAAATTATTTCCAGGTAAAAAGTTTAGTTTTTTTAACAATTATTAATTTTTGTTTCTATGCTATCATCTTCTCTTTGGTATATTATGAAAAGAAGATGATAATTCGTACATTTGAAATACTCTTAGGGGTGATGATCGGGGAAATTTTAGTATCACTTGTTACAATGGCATTAACGATGCGCTATGAATGGGAGATGATTTTAGAAGCGACAGGAGGAATGTGGATCGTGATTTATACCTGTGCAAAAATTTGCGAATGTTTTATTCTTAATATCATCAATAAAATTACAGATTTGAAAAACAGAGAAGAAGTTGGAAAAATCGTGATATGGAGTATTGTTTTTTTGGGCAGTGTCCTGACAGGTCTTTATTTGTACTTGGGTAATATTATATCGTCAGGGGGAAAACCCAAAATGGAATGGATGTTCTTTCTACAGCTTTTGATAATGGGGCTGATTTTGTTTTCATATTTGAATATTATGAGTCGTTATTATCGGATAAACTATGAAAAAATGGAATTGGAGACCCTTTTTGATAAAGTCAAAAAGGAAGCTGATTATTATGAGCAGACAAATGCATTACATGAAGAAATACGTAAAATCAAGCATGACCTGAAAAATTTTCTGATTCTTGGAGATGATGTGGAGATAAAATATTTAAAAGATATTGATGAATACTTTGGGAGATTTGATAATTACGTAAACAGTGGGAATCGAATTTTAGATTTGTTGATCATGAATAAGGCGAAAGTTTGCAAAGAGAAAGGGATTAATTTCAATTATCAGTTTGCAGCACAGTATATCAATCAGCTGAATGCACTGGATACAATCTCTGTTTTTGGGAATTTAGTGGATAATGCAATTGAGGCATGTGAAAAATTATCCCAAAAGGAAATCAAATTAAGAACTTGGGAGGACAAGGGCATTTTATTCGTGGAAATGACAAATCCTATAGCAGAAATTATTGTACAACATTCCCGGTTTTTAACAACGAAAAAGGATAAAAAATCTCATGGATTAGGGCTGCTGTGTGTAGAAGAAGCAGTAAAAAGATATGATGGAACCTGCAAAATTTCTATCGAGGAAGGACAGTTTGAAATTTCAATATGTATTCCAGCCATGCAATCTGTCCAATTGAACACAAAAAGCGTCTAATTAAACAGATAGAGTGTAGGACGGGAGATGGACATGTTATAGTATTCATAATAGAAAAGGATTAAAAGAAAAGATGGAGAGATGGCATCATGAAGGTTTTAGTCTGCGATGATGATGATAAATTTCTGAAAATAATTCGAGAGTACTTGCAACAGATTGGGTCAGAACAGAATCTTCAATTGGAGATTCTGGGGATTCAAAATCCAGATGAGCTGATGGAACAGGTGAAAAAGAATCCGGATATTCAACTGATATTTTTAGATATTATATTTGAGGGAAGCGAAAATAATGGTATAAAAATTGCAGAAGAAATTCAAAAAGTAAATAATAGTATCCCAATTGTATTCATTACAAATTATGATTCATTTGCGGTACAGAGTTATCAAGTGAATGCGATTGGATATTTGCTGAAGCCTGTAACCTATGAGGAATTTCAAACGCAATTTCAAAAGTGTTTAAGTAAAATAAAGGAAGAGGAAAAGTGTCTGTGCATTAAAACGGAATGTAATCATGCAGTCATTAAGTACAGCGATCTTATGTACATTGATACAATGGACAGAAGTATTTGGCTACATACGATATATCAGAAATATAAAGTCAGGTATACAATGAAAGAACTGGAGAATATTTTAAAAACAGATGCCAGATTTTTTAGAATTCATACAGCTTATATTGTAAATATACAATATATTGTTTCAATCAGTAGTTCAGAGGTTATATTGAAAAACGGTGAAAGTATTCTGATCAGTAAATATAAAAAGAAGAAATTTATGCAGGCGATATTGGAATATTCAAAAAGTTCTCGATGGCTCTGATATTGGCTCTGATATTACGTTTTACTTTGGGGGAGGGAAACTGTAAATGAAGAAGAAAGCAGTGATTTGGGTAATCATTGGTTGCGTTATGTGTTTGTTTGTTTTCGGTTATTTCGGTGCGGCATATTATTTTTCTAAACATTTTTATCCGAATACAACAATCAATAAAATAGATGTATCAGGAAAGTCCCTTTTAGATGCAACAAAGCAATTTGAGGAAGTGATTGAAAAGTACACATTGACTATTGGGGATGAGGGTGTGGAAGAAGAAAGTATTTATGGAAAAAATATTCATTTAAACTATACTTCCAATAAAGAAATTCAAGAAGTGTTAAAACAGCAAAATAGCTGGTCATGGATTGTGGATATCTTTAAGAAGAAAACAAAAACAGTGCAATTTGAAGTGGAATATGACGAAACACTTTTGGATGAGCAGATCAATCAGTTGAAAATACTAAAAGAAAATCAGATTCCAGGAGAAAATGCAAAACCGGTATTTAACGGGGAACAGTTTGTGATTCAGAAGGAAACGAATGGTACGGGGATTGACTATGTAAAATTAAGAAAAGCAATCGAGAATAAGCTAAAGGCTCAGGATACGAATTTGAATCTGGAAAAGGAACAGTGTTATCTTGCACCGGAATATACAGAAAAATCAGAAAAGGTACGTGCAGCATGTGATATCATGAATTCTTATCTGGAAGCATCTGTTACATATGAAATGACAGAACCTGTGGTAGTAGACCGTTCTCTGATTGGCACTTGGATTACGGTCGATCAGAATATGGAAGTTGTATTTCAGACGGATCTGATCAAAGCATGGCTGGAAGAGTTTGGAAATAAATATGATACTGTTGGAGCTACCCGTACATTCACAACACCCGATGGACGAGCTACACAGGTTTCAGGGGGAACCTATGGATGGTCAATCGACGAAGAAACAGAGCTTACAAATTTGCAGAATGATATCAAAAATAAGGTAATTGTGACAAGACAGCCGGCATATTATGTCGGTGGAATGGCAGCAGCTCATGCAATGCCGGATTGGGGAGGTACCTATATTGATGTAGATCTCACTGCGCAGCATATGTGGTATGTGATTAATGGAGCCGTAGAATTGAGTACGGATATTGTTTCTGGAGAACCGATTCCAGAAAATATCACACCAGAAGGGGTCTATACGATTTTAGAAAAAGAAGCGGATTCTACGTTGGTCGGCGAAACTAATCCAACGACAGGACAGCCGAAATACATTCAGCCTGTAAGATTTTGGATGAGAGTAACATGGAGTGGGATTGGATTTCATGATGCAGACTGGCAAAGTGCATTTGGCGGTACTCTCAATCAAATTTCGGGAACAGGTTCCCACGGTTGTATCAATATGCCGGTAGATCAGGCACAACTTTTATTTAGTAAGGTAGAAGTGGGAACACCAGTTATCATTCATTATTAAAGGTATGGATATGAGAGGAGAGAAGAAAATGAGAAAGATTTTTTTAATTGTGATATGTTGCATGCTTGTCTGTACAGGGTGTAACAGGCAGGTAGAACTGACTGAAGAAGAGGCTTTTAAAGGCGTAGATGATATCATTATGGATCAGCAGATTAATATACACTTTGCACTCAAAGAGAGACCGTTGCATGAATTAGATTCTTACTTGTTTAGATTAAGTATTGAATCTCCTTGGGGAAAATCCAAGATACCAAGTGTATCATATTCTCCATTTGATAAAAAATTGGGGATGAAAATAGAAGTGTCAGGAAATGAATGGTCATTAGAGAATTTGTACATGAAAGACCAAAAAGTAGTGTATAAACCGGGAAATGAACTTCCTACACAAGGAAATTCTACGGTAAATGAGAGCGTAAAGAGTATTTATGAAAATGCAGAATGGACGTTAAAGCCGTCAAAAGATGTTTATCACATCTGGATGGATGAGTATATAGAAAGTATAGAAGCTACAATAGAACCTGTGGAGCTGTTTCGCATTGTAGACCAGACGACAGGTACAGAATTTATTGTAAGACTTACGGATATACTCATAACGATGGATGGATGGAAATCTCAAAAAGAAAGTGGAATTGTAGAGTGAAAAAAAGAAGCGTTATTTTATGTGGAATTGTTTATATTTTGATGCTTAGTGTAGGTTGTAGTTCGAATAAGCAGGTAGCAGAAGAGATGATGAAACAGGAACGATTTCAAGGAGTGGAAGAGGTTGCTACAGATCAGCAGATTAATATGTATTTTGCATATAAGGATATCGAAATGAAAGAATATAATTCCTTCGAAATTCGTATGAATGTTACTTCAGATACATATCCAGACAGTTCAATTAGTCAGTCTTTTAGTTCGAGAGATGGAAAAGTGGGAATCGGAGTAAAAACTTCTGGAAATAATCAGTGGGAAATTGGAAACTTATATTTTGAACCTAATAAAACAGTGTATCAATCCACTGAAAATACAAACGGTTATTTTGAGGAAGAAATTCTTTTGAATGAATTGTTTAAGACAGCTTCCTGGAAACTTCATCCGTTGAGGGAAGATTATCGAATCTGGTTGGATGATTGTGTGCGAGTGGGAAATAAAAAAGCAAAAAGTGAATCTGATCCAATTGAACTTTTTGATTTGATTGATCAGACAACAGGAACAACATTTACGGTTTCCATTAGAGTGGTATTTGATGATGAGAGATTGATTTCATGTATTGATTAAATCGTACAAAATAAAATAGAACCCTCATGGCTGTTGTGAACTGCTATTGGGGTTCTATTTTGGTGTTCTTTATTTATCTTCCACTATTACAACTGTATCTTCGAAAATGCTTCTGCAAAGGCATTGTTGATCGGTTCGTTCGCTTCTTTTGCCTGTTTTCGCAAATAATTATTCACATCTTTTTTGCTGGCGCCTTTTCCTGCTTTTTTCTTCCGGTCTTCGAAAGCGCTTAATTTTTCTTTATGTCCGCATACACAGACGAAGCGTTGTCCGTCCCCTTTTCCTACAAGGTCCATTTTCTTATGGCATACCGGGCAACGGGCATTGGTATGGCGGGAGATGGTTTCTTTGTGTCCGCACTCCCGATCCTGGCAGACAAGCATTTTCCCGTGCTTACCGTTGACTTCCAGCATGAATTTGCCACATTCCGGACATTTGGTGCGGGTCATGTTATCGTGGCGGAAGGTACCGTCCGCAGATTTAATCTCTTGAATGAGTGCTTTGGTGTAATGTTCGATTTCTTTCATAAAGGCTTTATCGGATTCTTTTCCTTTTGCGATTGCCTGCAGGCGCATTTCCCAGGAAGCAGTCAGTTCCGGACTCTTTAAGTCAGAAGGAACCAGGGAGAGCAGTTGTTTTCCTTTGGATGTGATGTGAATCTCATTTCCCTTTTTCTCCATCAGAAAACTGTTGAATAATTTTTCGATGATATCTGCTCTGGTGGCGACTGTACCGAGTCCTCCGGTCTCTCCCAGCGTTTTTACGACATCCTTATCCTTATGTTTGAGATACTTGACCGGATTCTCCATGGCGGCGATCAGAGTACCTTCGGTGAAGCAGGCTGGCGGTTTGGTCTTGCCTTCTGTGATCGTCAGTGCGGTGACAGGAAGCGTCTCGCCTTTTTGCACATCCGGCAGGGAAATCTGGGAGAATGTGGTCTGTTCTTCGTCCTCGTCTTCGCCGTCAGTATAGCCCGACTCATAAACTTCTCTCCAGCCGGCAGATTTGATAAAATTGCCTTTCGCGCTAAAGCGTTCTTCGCCGATGGTGCCGCTGATGGAAGTCTCTTCATACTCGCAGGCAGGAGAGAGAACCGCCAGAAACCGGCGCACGACCAAATCGTAAATTTTGCGCTCTTCATTGCTCATGTGGTCAAGCTGCACAAACTGTTCCGTCGGGATGATTGCATGGTGATCAGACACTTTGCTGTCATTGACAAAGGATTTATTTGCCTGAAGCTTTTGCATGGAAAGCCGTCCGGCAATCTTGCTGTAAGGACCTACCGCGCAGGCTTTTAAGCGTTCCTTTAAAGTCGGCACGATATCGGTAGTAAGGTAACGGGAATCGGTACGAGGGTAGGTGAGTACTTTGTGATTTTCGTAAAGTCTTTGCATGATATTGAGGGTCTGTTTTGCGGAAAATCCGAATTTCTGGTTGGCTTCCCGTTGAAGTGCAGTCAGGTCATACAGTGCAGGTGCGAATGTTTTTTTCAGCTTTTTGCGTACATCCGTTACAAGCAGTGACGGAGCGGAGGCCTGTTTGATCGCCTGGATGCGGTCTTTATCAAAGGAGCGGGAAGAGCCGGATCTGGCATCTGTCCATGTAAATGTGATTCCGCCAACCGCAGCTTTGAGTCCGTAATAAGGAACCGGCTTGAATGTGCGGATCTCTTCTTCTCTGGCAGCGATCATAGCGAGTGTCGGGGTCTGGACACGTCCGCAGGAGAGCTGTGCATTGTATTTGCAGGTCAGCGCTCTGGTGGCATTGATCCCGACCACCCAGTCGGACTGTGCACGGGCAACAGCAGCGCGGTACAGTGGCTCGTAGGATTTGCCGGGGCGCAGATTCTGAAAACCTTCCCGGATGGCTTTGTCTGTAACGGAGGAGATCCAGAGTCGCTTCAGCGGCTTCTGATTTCCAGCTTTGTCAAGGATCCAGCGTGCCACAAGTTCCCCTTCTCTGCCGGCATCGGTTGCAATGATGATATCAGAGACATCTTTCCGGAAAATCAGCTCTTTGACAGCGTGGAACTGGCGGCCGGTCTGTTTGATGACTACCAGCTTCCAGTGCTCTGGGAGCATGGGAAGCGTATCCATGTTCCAGGTCTTGTACTGTTCGTCGTATTGCTCCGGATCAGCCAGTGTGACAAGGTGACCCAGCGCCCATGTGACGATATAGTCTGTTCCTTCTATATAAGTATTTGTTTTTTTATTGCAGTGTAAAACCCGGGCGATGTCCCTGCCCACGGAAGGTTTTTCTGCAATGACGAGATGCTTCATAGTGTTTCTCCTTCTTCTGTTTAAAATATTCAGACGTTATGGAAGCCTTTTCCGATGATCTCACTTGTATTGGAGATGAGAATAAATGCGGAAGGTTCTTCGTCTTTGATAAAATTACGGAGCCGGACAGCCTGCGGGCGGTTCAGTGCCGTAAAGATGACGTATTTGTCTTTTCCGGAAAATGCGCCCTGTGCATGGCAGACAGTAGCGCTTCGGTTTAATTCCTGTACAATAAAGTCGCAGATCGGCTTTGGATTGTCACATACTACGTTAAAGTATTTGGAAAGATTGAAACTTTCAATAAAAGTATCGATCATAAACGAGCGGATTGCAAGTCCCAGGAATGAATACAGCCCTGTTGCAATGTCGAACATGAAACAACCGGCAACGGTGATCAGCACATCTGTGATCAAAAGAGCATGTCCGATATCTACGCTGGAATATTTTTTCAGGATCATGGCAATGATATCCGTACCGCCGCTGGAAGAGCCGATGTTAAACAGGATCGCGGAACCAAGAGACGGAAGCGCGATAGCAAAACAAAGCTCCAGCATCGGCTGATTTGTCAGTGGTGCACTCATCGGATAGATCCGCTCCAGTGCGGAGAGTGCAACTGACAACAGAATGCTGCAGTAGGCAGTCTTTGCGGCAAATTTTTTGCCGAGAATAAAAAATCCGATGATCAGAAGAATCATGTTAGTGATAAAGTTGAAATCTCCTGCGGACATCACGCCGGTTTTGGCAACGAGAACCGCAAGACCGGTGATTCCTCCAAATGTAAAATGATTTGGAAATTTGAAAAAATAAGTGCCTGCCGCCATCACCAGTGTACTGAAGGTCAGCAGGAAAAAATGTCGTAGTTTACTTTTCATGTCGAATACCCCCGAATAAGATAAGAAAATTGTAGCTTGTGCTTTCTCAAAAGTCAACGAATTATCGTCGGATTATTGGAAATACTAACTTTCAACAAGGAGGGTGAAAAAAGATGTATCAGGATTTACCGATTCAGGATATTTACGCAAGAGAAATTTTAGACTCCCGGGGCAATCCAACGGTAGAAGTAGAGATACTGGCCGGGGAGCGGATTGTAGGGCGTTCCGCAGTGCCGTCCGGAGCGTCGACAGGAAAATATGAAGCCGTAGAACTTCGGGATCAGGAACCGCGATATGGAGGGAAAGGCGTGGAGCAGGCAGTTCGACATGTGAACGAAGAAATTGCAGAGGCATTGATCGGACACAATGTACTGGATCAAACCGGGATCGATCGCAGATTAAAAGAACTGGATGGAAGTCATGACAAGCACAATCTGGGGGCAAATGCAATCCTGGGAGTTTCTCTTGCGGCTGCCAGGACGGCGGCAGCGGCTTTGGGACTTCCGTTGTATGCCTATCTCGGAGACGTGGGAGAAAAAGTGATGCCCGTTCCCATGATGAACGTGCTCAATGGAGGCGTTCACGCGGACAATGATCTGGATATCCAGGAGTTTATGCTGGTTCCGTATGGACCGGACAGCCTGAAAGAACAGCTGCGGATGGGAACCGAGATCTATCATGTTCTTCGCGGGCTTCTGAAACAAAAAGGACTGACTACGGCAGTCGGGGACGAAGGGGGATTTGCGCCGGAATTGAGAGATTCCAGGGAAGCCATTGAATTTCTCCTGGCTGCATCCGGACAGGCCGGGTATGAGCCGGGAAAAGATGTAGGGATTGCACTGGATGTGGCATCATCTGAATTGTACCGGGAGAAAGAAAAGCGCTATTATTTTCCGGGAGAGAGCCGTGGGAAAGGGAAAAAGATCGCCAGAACATCCGACGATATGATGGAATATTATGAGAATCTGATCCGGGATTATCCGATTTATTCCATCGAGGATCCGCTGGATGAAGAAGACTGGAACGGCTGGAGCAGGCTGACCATGAAGATCGGCGAGAAGGTACAGCTGGTAGGAGATGATCTGTTTGTGACCAATCCGGAGAGGGTTGCTCTTGGAATTGCGAGAAAGGCTGCCAATTCGGTACTGATCAAAGTGAATCAGATCGGAACTTTGACGGAAGCGGCGAAAGCCGTGGAGTTGGCACATCAGGCCGGGTATCGGACGATCATGTCGCATCGCTCCGGAGAGACAGAAGATACCACTATTGCAGATCTGGCAGTGGCATTTCATACCGGACAGATCAAGACCGGGGCGCCATGCCGTTCCGAGCGTGTGGCAAAATACAATCAACTGCTGAGGATTGAAGAGCAGTTGTGGAGAACCGTATGAGAATGACCGCCTCGAAAAGAAGAACGCTTTCGAGGTGGTTATTTTATGACTAAACTGTATATATTAAATATTGACAGTAAATACAAGGTGTGCTATACTGTGCTTATAAGATAAGTGCAGATAATACAGAAGGAGTGATGAAGTGGAGATTATTTTAAGCAATGCAAGTCAGAAGCCGATTTATGAACAGATCACTTCTCAGATCAAAGCAATGATCATGAATGGAGAATTAAAAGCGGGAGATGCCATGCCGTCTATGCGAAAGCTGGCAAAGGAGCTGCATGTCAGTGTGATCACTACGCAGAGAGCTTATGACGACCTGCAAAAAGACGGATTTATTGTGACGGTTCCGGCAAAAGGAACCTTTGTATCCACACAGAATCAGGATTTTATCAGAGAAGAAAACAGAAGACGGATCGAGCAGCTTTTGACAGATGCAGTAGAGCTGGCAAAGGAAAATGGAATTGAACTTGAGGAACTGAGAACAACAGTAGAAGTATTATATCAAGAGGAGGATGTGTGATGGATTTTGCACTGGAAGTCAGGGGATTACATAAAACATATAAAGAATTTGAATTGAAAGACATTTCTCTCCAGCTGCCAAAGGGGTGTGTCCTTGGACTGATCGGGGAGAACGGAGCCGGAAAATCAACGTTGATCAATGCAGTTTTAGGACTGGTCGATTCGGAATATGAATCCTTAAAAGTCCTGGGGCAGGAGTTTGCCGGGAATGAAAAGAAGATCAAGGAAGAGATCGCAGTGATTTTTGATAAGACCTGTTATGATCTGGCGATGACTCCGCTGTTTATCGGAAAGATTTTAAGTAACGTGTATTCGAACTGGGACATGGAGAAGTATCACAACTATCTGGAACGGTTTGAACTGCCGAAGAAAAAGAAGTTAAAAGAGTTTTCCAAAGGAATGAAGATGAAGCTGGAGTTTGCGGCAGCTTTGAGTCATGATCCGAAGCTGATCATTCTGGATGAGGCAACAAGCGGACTGGATCCGGTATTCCGGGATGAGATTCTGGACATTTTACGGGAGTACACAGAGGATGAGGAGCACACGATTCTGATATCCTCTCATATTACCAGTGATCTGGATAAGATTTCCGATTATATTGCGTTTCTTCATGAAGGACGACTGCTCTTTGTGAAGACATATGATGAGATCCAGGAGAATTACGGGGTATTAAACTGTGGACAGAGGATCTTTGACGCGCTGGATCGGGAAGATATCGAGGCTTATCGGAAAGAGGCTTACGGATATCGGGTACTGGTGAAAAATAAGCAGGAGATCCGGAAAGTATTTTCCGATCTGGAGATTGAAGCGGCTACCATCGAAGATGTGATGCTTTACTGTGTGAAGGGAGAGAAAGTGGCATGAGAGGAATTATCTTAAAAGATTTGTATGAGGGATTCTGTATTAGGAAAAATACGTTAAACTGGGCAATATCCATGATATTTATTTCGTTTTTGACGGGAATTAACAGTATGATGAGAGGACCGTATGGGTTTTTGCTGATCGTAGTGCTGCTGTTCCCTATCATGGGAAGTACATTGCTGCAGATGACAGTCGAGCAGGATGAGAAGTCAGAGTTCGACCGGATCCAGCTGACGTATCCGCTCAGCAAGCGAGAGATCGTTCTTTCGAAATATCTGGGAGGTCTGCTGGTGCAGGGAGGGATGATCCTGTATTCGTTTTTATTTCTGCTGGTTTATGTGTATGGATATAAGACACTGACATTTGGGGAGGCAATTTCTACCTGGGGGATCGGAGTGGCCGGAAGTCTGGTGTATTTCTCCGTGTCTTATATGGTATATTTCTGGCTTGGCAATATGAAAGGCGTGATCTTTACCTTTATTACGATGGCGGTTCTTGTGATAGGATTTGTATTCAGTGTGTTCAATGTTGGACTGGAAGAATTGATGCAGGTGGATAAGAGTATCTGGGTACTGTGCCTCTGGGGGATGGCAGCGGTTTTTATAGCGCTTAGTTATTGGATATCTGTGAAGATTTATGCGAAAAAACATTCTTGAGAGAAGACGTACAGAAAGCTGCAGCTTTTGCGATGGAGGATCGTGAAGCAGCAGTTTTTCTATTTAAAAAGGTTAATAATATTTTATATTGTGTAAAAGCAGTAAAATAATGAAATAAAATAGTATTTCTATAAATTTACTTTCCCAAATTGGTGTGTTATAAATAATGAAAATCTTTTGTTAAGACGCAGGAGGAGGTTAAGAGAGGTATAGTCAGTAAGATTTTATTTTAAATTTTGAGAGGAAAAAGGGTATACATGAAAACAAGGAGAAAGAAACAGACAAAACGTGTTCTGGCTGGTACACTGGCGGCACTGATGACAGTATCTGCAGTTCCGGTGTCCAATTCGGTTGTTCATGCAGAAGAGTCTCAGGACAGAAGTGAACTGAAACTGAAATACTCAAGCGCAGCGCCAGACAGTTATGACGGCTGGGAAAAATGGTCTCTTCCAATCGGAAACAGTGGAATCGGGGCAAGTGTATTTGGTGGTGTGCAGACAGAGCGTATTCAGTTGAATGAGAAGTCACTCTGGTCCGGCGGACCAAGCGAAAGCCGTCCGGATTATAACGGAGGAAACCTGGAAGAAAAAGGAAGAAACGGACAGACAGTAAAAGAGATTCAGCAACTGTTTGCTAATGGGGACAATGATGCAGCAAGCAGTAAGTGTGGAGAACTGGTAGGTTTAAGTGATGATGCAGGAGTAAACGGATACGGATATTATCTGAGTTACGGAAATATGTATCTGGATTTTAAAGGTATCTCGGACAAAGACGTTGAAAATTACGAGAGAACACTGGATCTGAATACGGCAATTGCCGGAGTTGAGTATGATAACGGGGATACACATTATACTCGTGAGAACTTTGTAAGTTATCCGGACAATGTACTTGTGACACGACTGACTGCGGAAGGTGGCGATAAGCTGAATCTGGATGTCAGAGTGGAGCCGGATAATGAAGCAGGCGGTGGAAGCAACAAAAATACAATACAGGCGCAGTCTTACCAGAGAGAGTGGGAAACAACAGTTAAGGATGCGCTGATTTCCATCGACGGACAGCTGAAAGACAATCAGATGAGATTCAGCTCTCAGACAAAGGTTCTGACAGAAGGCGGAACAACAGAAGACGGAGACGAAAAGGTCACAGTCAAGGATGCAAAGGCTGTTACGATTATTACATCGATTGGAACAGATTACAAGAATGATTATCCGGTATATCGCACAGGGGAAAGCCAGGAGCAGGTCGCTTCCAGAGTGCGTGCTTATGTAGATAAAGCAGCAGATACTGTAGTAAATGATTCTTATGATACTTTGAAACAGGCACATGTGGATGATTACTCTTCTATCTTTGACCGTGTCAATCTGGATCTTGGACAGGTTCCTTCTGAGAAGACAACAGATAAACTGTTGAAAGCTTATAATGATGGTTCAGCAAGCGAGCGGGAGAGACGCTACCTGGAAGTGATGCTGTTCCAGTACGGCCGTTATCTGACAATTGAGTCTTCCAGAGAGACACCGGAAGATGATCCGTCCAGAGCGACACTTCCGTCTAACCTTCAGGGAATCTGGGTTGGAGCGAACAGCTCAGCATGGCATTCTGACTATCATATGAATGTTAATCTGCAGATGAACTACTGGCCGACCTATTCTACGAATATGGCAGAGTGTGCGCAGCCGTTGATTTCGTACGTAGATTCTTTAAGAGAACCAGGACGTGTTACTGCAAAAATTTATGCAGGTGTGGATCAGGGATTTATGGCACATACCCAGAACAATCCGTTTGGATGGACTTGTCCGGGATGGTCATTTGACTGGGGATGGTCACCGGCAGCGGTACCGTGGATTCTTCAGAATTGCTGGGAATACTATGAATTTACAGGTGATGTATCCTATATGCAAAATTACATCTATCCAATGATGAAGGAAGAGGCAATTTTCTACGATAATATTTTGATAGATGATGGAACCGGACATCTGGTATCTTCACCAAGTTATTCACCGGAGCATGGACCAAGAACGGCAGGTAATACTTATGAGCAGACACTGATCTGGCAGTTATATGAGGATACTATCAAAGCAGCAGAAACTCTTGGTGTTGATGCGGATCTGGTGGCAACATGGAAAGATCATCAGTCCAGGTTAAAAGGACCGATCGAGATTGGCGATAGCGGACAGATCAAAGAGTGGTATGAAGAAACGACTGTAAACAGTATGGGACAGGGATACGGGCACAGACATATTTCCCATATGCTGGGACTTTTCCCGGGAGATCTGATCTCATCTGATACACCGGAGTACTTTGAGGCAGCAAGAGTGTCCATGAACAACCGTACAGATGAAAGTACCGGCTGGGGAATGGGACAGCGAATCAATACATGGGCAAGACTGGCAGATGGAAACCGTGCATATAAGCTGATCACAGATCTGTTTAAAAACGGAATTATGACCAATCTCTGGGATACGCATCCGCCATTCCAGATCGACGGAAACTTTGGGATGACATCAGGTGTTGCAGAGATGCTTCTGCAGAGCAACATGGGATATATCAATATGCTTCCTGCACTGCCGGATGCATGGGCATCAGGAAGTGTCAGCGGACTGGTTGCACGCGGAAACTTTGAAGTATCCATGAACTGGAAGAACAAACATCTGACAAGCGCAGAGATTCTTTCAAATAACGGAGGAACAGCAACTGTTCAGGTTCCAAATGCTTCCTTTGCAACAATTACAGATGCAAATGGAAATGTTGTAGATGTAAAAGTAGAATCTCAGGACAGAGTTTCCTTTGAGACACAGGCCGGACAGACGTATTATGTCAAAGATGTTCCTGTGAAAGGGGAGGCACCGACAGGATTATCTGCAAAACGTACAGATGATAATACAGGAAAACTGACATGGGATGAAGTCAAGACGAAAAAAGACAAAGACATTACTTACAATGTATATCGTCAGATTGAGTCCGGAGACGTACAGAAAATTGCAGGCGGTGTAGAAAAAACAGAATACATTGATAAAAATGCAGATAAGGCATTGGGTACGATCCGATATCAGGTATCAGCAGTAGTCGATGGCAAAGAGACAAAGCTCAGTGAAAAAGTAGAGCTGACAGAGCCGCTTGGAGCAGGAAAGATTGATAATAAGGATCCGCATATTGTGTATACAGGTGCATGGGGTGACTGGGACACAGCAAACGAAGGCAACTACAAGGATACGATCAAGTATCTGAACAAACCGACAGGAAAAGAGACTGTAGAACTGGAGTTTGTGGGAACAGGCATCGAAGTGATTACTTGTACAAATACAGACCGTGGAAAATACGAAGTATTTATTGACGGAGAGTCTTGCGGAAAGGTAGATACATACAGTTCTACTACAAAACGTCAGCAGGTTGTATTTAAAAAGGATGATCTGAAGCATGGTACACATACATTAGAGCTGAAAGTGCTCAATGAAAAAGTAGATGCAAGTTCTGGTACAAAAGTAGAACTGGATGCTCTGAATATTCTGGATAATACGATCACACTGCCGGAGAAAGTAGAAGTATCTACAGTTTCCGGAATTACAACGATCGGAAAAGAAGGCACTGTACAGATGCAGGCAAAAGTAACACCGGGAGATACAAAAGACAAGAGTGTTACATGGACTTCTTCTGATACAAGCATCGCATCCGTAGATGAAAACGGACTGGTGACAGTTCACAAGAAAAACGGAGAAGTGACGATCACAGCAACAGCAAATGCCGATTCTGAAGTGAGCGGAAGCTGTAAACTGACTGTGGCACTCTTTGGAGACCTTGGTTCCGGAGAGACGATCGTAGAAGATGCATCTGAGGATGGAAAGAGAAATGATGCGATTAGCTGGAGCGGCTCTGAATGGTCTGCATGGGCTGGAGAGCCGGAGAAACATCATGGAAAGACAAAGACAGAAGTTCCTTCAACTGGAAACCAGGCAGGTAAATATTTTGAATATACGTTTACAGGAACTGGAATTGAAGTTTATGCACAGAAACATGCAAACTTTGCAAGTTATGATGTAAGCATTGATGGTGGAAAAGCTGAAAATGTATCATTAGCGGGATCCGGTGGAGGAGATCCACAGCAGAAGATTTTTGAAGCAAAAAATCTTGAGAACAAACAGCATACAATCAGATGCACAATTGTAGCTCGTGACGGAAAAACACAGGCAAACCTTGACTACTTAAAAATCTTCGCACCGGTACAGGCAGCGGAGGTGAATAAAGCGGATCTTCAGACAGCCATCGAAAGCGGGGCCGGACTCATAGAGGGCGCATATGATGCGGACAAATGGGAAGCATTTAAGGAAGCATACAAAGTGGCAGTAGAAGTAATGAATAATGCGGATGCAGATCAGGATGCGGTTGAAAAAGCAGCAGCAGCTCTGAATGCGGCGATGGAAGCACTTGGAGATCCAAATGTTCCGGAAATCGGAGAAGTACAAGGAGAAGCAGTACATGTTGAAAGTTCAGCTGTGATTCTGGAATGGGGTCAGGTAAAGGGTGCAGCATCTTATCTTGTAAAATGGAATGATCAGGAAGTCAAGACCTCAGATACGCGAATCCGGATTGAAGGATTGGAATCGGGTGTGACTTATGACTTTAACATTTTTGCGCTGAATACAAAAGATGTGCCGTCTGAAAATGCGATTGAAATTCACGGAATTACAACAACAGATGTGGTAAAACCGGGAGTCGTTACAGAAATCAAAGCAACACCTGTTGATGAGGATTCAGCAAAGCTGACATGGACAGCACCGGCTGACACAGACGTGGCAAGCTATAATATTTATCAGAATGGTGTGAAGATCGGGGACAGTAAGAACACAGAATTTACAATGGATAAACTGGAAGTCGGAACTGTTTATGAGGTACGTATTACAGCAGTAGATAACGCAGGAAATGAATCAATTCCAGCTCCATTTAAGTTTACATTTACAGAGCCGGAAAAAGAGAACTTCACATTGAAGGCAGCAGCGAATGCAGAAGAAATGGGAATCGTGAGTGTAGAACCACAGCAGGATTCCTATGAAGCAGGAACTGAGGTAACAGTCAAAGCAGAAGCGAAGGAAGGATTCCGCTTTGTAAACTGGACAAAGACCGGAACAGAGGAAGAAGTCAGCACAGAAGCAGCATACAAGTTTGCAATCACAGAAAATACAGATCTGACTGCAAACTTTGTGAAAGAAGAAGTGCCAGAAGAAATCTTCCATGTAACGATCAAAGCCAATGACAATACAATGGGAACTGTAACCATTGATTCAGCAGACGGAAGCTACAAAAAAGGAGAAAAAGCAGAAGTTATCGCAGTGGCAAACGAAGGATTCCGTTTTGTAAACTGGACCGATGCAGAAGGAAACGTGATCAGTGAGTCCAATCCATATGTATTTGAGGTGACAAAGGATCTGGATCTGACTGCAAACTTTGAAAAGATCCCTGCAGAAAAATATACATTCTCTGTTGCAGCAAATGATGAGAAGATGGGAAGCGTTGCAGTAGAACCGCAGCAGGATACCTATGAGGCAGGAACCGAGATCAAGGTGAGTGCAGTGCCGGCATCCGAGGATTATGAATTCGTAGGATTCACAAAGAAAGGAACCCAGGAGATTGTCAGCAAGGAGAATCCGTACGTATTCCAGATCCAGGAAAATATGGAACTGACTGCAAACTTTAAAGAAGTAGAGCATTCCTACCTGATCTATGTAGAGTCACCGGATCCGCAGATGGGAACGGTCACAATGGATCCTGCAAATGAAGGAAACATCTACAAAGAGGGAACAGAGATCACGGTGAAAGCAGAGCCGAAAGCCGGATATGAATTTGCCCAGTGGCTGGAAGTGACGAAAGCAGACGGAGAAGAAGTACTTACACCGGTAGAAGGTGCTCAGGCAGAATACAAATTTAATGCAGAGTCAGACCGTGTACTGCGTGCCGAGTTTAGACTGGCTCCGGTTCCGGAAACATACTACCGTGTTGTGGTACAGTCCAATGATGAGAACATGGGAAGGGTTTCCATGGATAAAGAGGATGGCACATACAAAGAGGGTGCGACAGCATCTGTGAAGGCAGAAGCCAAAGAAAGATTTGAATTTGTGGGCTGGAAAGAAAAAGGACAGACCGAATATGTATCGAAGGATGCAGAATATCAGTTTAAAGTGACAAAGAACATCGAGCTGACCGGAGAATTCAAAGCCGTGGAAGTGCCGCATATTCCGAGTGCACAGGAAATCTTAGATGACATTCTGGCAAACCATAAGATTCCATCAGAAGTGAAAGCGGGAACAGAAAGACTGGTTCTGCCGGAAGTTCCGGAAGGAAGTAAGATCGAGATCGTGGCAGTAAATCCGGAAGGAATCATCGGACTGGATGGAAAGGTAACAACACCGGAAAATGATACGGATGTGATCGTGACCATTCAGGTAACGGATACAAACGGAGCAACAGCCAAAGCTGATGTGAAGGTTTTGGTCAGAGGAGAAAAAGCCGATCCAAATCCAGATCCAAATCCGAATCCAGACCCGGGTCCGGACGACGATCACAACGGAAATGATAACAATGGTGGAAACAACAATACAGGAAACAACGGTGGAAGCAGCAACAGCGGAAGTCATAACAATGGAAGTACATCCGGTTCCCACTCTCAGAGTGTGCAGACAGGAGACAATGCCAATGTGATCATGTGGGCAGTACTTCTGGTGGCAGCAGTAGCAGTTGTCGGCGCAGTAGTGATTATCAGAAGAAAGAAAAAATAAACAGGATTGTAAAAGCCTGAAAAAATGAGATGGTGGATGAAATAATTGGTTTCATCCGCCATTTTTATCACGTAAATCTATTGCAGAATTGCAGATTTTGTGTTAGACTATAAAAGGTTATCCACAGGAGGTGTGAACGTATGGATATTTTAAAAATTGTGTTAATGATTATTTTTGTAATAGATTGTATTGCGTTGTCAGCAATTATTCTTCTTCAGGAAGGAAAGTCCGCAGGACTTGGAACGATCAGCGGTGCGGCAGATTCTTATTGGGGACAGAATAAAGGCCGTTCTATGGAAGGTGCTCTTGTGAAGTCTACCAAGTTTCTTGCTATTTTATTTTTAGTACTTGCAGCAGTGCTGAATCTGAAAGTATTTAACTAAGAGAAAGCGATAAAACACTCTATGCAAAAATAGGGTGTTTTTCTTTTATGAAAAATTGACGGAAGTCGAATAGAGGATATAAAAAAGGAACTACTAAGTATGAAAGAAGGTGAACGAATGGAACATACATTTGAGAAACGAAAAAAGGTGATTTATGATTTGATCTGTGACGATCTTTATGTACCGATGAAGCTGAAGGAGATTGCGATGCTTCTGCAGATTCCGAGAGAACAGAGAAACGAATTAAAGGAAGTATTGGAAGCCCTGGAGGCGGATGGCAAGATTTACGTCTCAAAGAAAGGGAAATATGTCAAAGGACAGCCTCAGTATTTAAAAGGAATATTTCAGGCGAATCTTCGCGGATTCGGATTTGTGCTCAGAGAGGATGAAGAGGATGTTTTTATTCCGGAAGAGAATATCAACGGTGCATTTCAGGGAGATGAGGTGGAATTTCTGATTACCAAGTCACCGGAGGGCAGACGAAAAGAAGGAAAGATCGTGCGTGTGGTATCTCATGGAACGACAAAAGTGATTGGTCTGTATGAGAAGAGCAAAAGTTTTGGATTTGTACGACCGGATAATCAGAGATTTTTAAAAGATATTTATATTCCGGCAGGCAAAGAAAAAGGTGCGATGACCGGACACAAGGTAGTGGTAGAACTGACGTCCTACGGCGGGGAAAATATGAAGCCGGAGGGAAAAGTCGTGGAGATCATCGGGCATATCAATGATCCGGGAACCGATATCATGTCTATTGTGAAAGGTTATGATATGCCGGTGGAATTTCCGGAGAAGGTGCTAAATCAGGCGGAACGTGTCGGAAAAGATGTAAGTGAAGCGGATATGGCAGGGCGCATGGATTTAAGAGACTGGCAGATGGTGACCATTGACGGAGAGGATGCAAAGGATCTGGATGACGCTGTTTCTCTGACAGAAGTGGAGAACGGATGGAAGCTGGGAGTGCATATTGCAGATGTGACCAACTATGTGCAGGAAAAAAGTGCATTGGATCGGGAGGCGCTGAAACGCGGGACCAGTGTGTATCTGGCAGACCGGGTGATTCCGATGCTGCCCCATAAGCTTTCGAATGGAATCTGTTCTTTAAACGCAGGAGAGAACAGGCTTGCGCTAAGCTGTATTATGACTGTTGACAAAAAAGGTGAGATTGTGGATCATGTGATCGCAGAGACGGTGATCCGGGTGGACCAGAGAATGTCTTATACGAGTGTTGCAAAAATTCTGGAAGCGCAGGATGAGCAGGAGAGACAAAAATACGAAAAGCTGGTTCCGATGTTTGAACAGATGGCAGAAGTTTCAGGGCTGCTTCGGGAACGCAGGAAAAAGAGAGGCGCAATCGACTTTGATTTTCCTGAGACGAAGATGATTCTGGATGAACAGGGAAGACCAGTGGAATTGAAACCATATGAGCGAAATGTGGCAACGAAGATGATCGAGGACTTTATGCTTGCGGCAAATGAAACAGTGGCAGAAGAGTATTTCTGGAGAGAGATTCCGTTTTTATATCGTACCCATGAGGCGCCAGAAGAAGATAAGGTAAAAAAACTGAGTACGTTTATCAATAATTTCGGATATCACATCCATATGGGAAATGAAATCCGCCCGAAAGAAATCCAGAAGCTGCTGGAAAAAGTGGAGGGAACTCCACAGGAGGCTCTGATCAGCAGACTGGCGCTGCGTTCCATGAAGCAGGCGCGCTATACACCGGAAAATGCAGGGCACTTCGGTCTGGCGGCGCAGTATTATACACATTTTACGTCTCCGATCCGGCGGTATCCGGATCTGCAGATCCACAGGATCATTAAGGAGAATCTGCGCGGCAGACTAAGTGATGACAGAATGGCACATTATGAAAAGATTCTGCAGGAGGTGGCAACACAGTCCAGTGAGATGGAGCGCAGAGCAGAAGAGGCTGAACGTGAGACCGTAAAATTAAAGAAAGTAGAATATATGCAGGATCGGATCGGAGAGGAATTCGAAGGTGTGATCTCCGGTATTACAAAATGGGGAGCATACGTGGAACTGCCGAATACGATAGAAGGTCTTGTACATGTGGTGAATATGAAGGACGACCACTATGAGTACCGGGAAGAGCAGTATGAACTGGTGGGAGAGCATTTCCGTAATGTCTATAAACTGGGACAGAGAGTCCGTGTGCGTGTCCTTGGTGCAGACCGGCTGCAGAGAACGATTGATTTTGAGTTTTGCGAAGAAAACGAGTAGAGTTTAACGGGAAGAAGAGAGGAAAGTGCGATGGCAAAAAAAGAAGGCAAATTGATCGCCAACAATAAAAAAGCATATCACGATTATTTTATTCTGGAAAAATATGAGGCGGGAATCGTACTGCATGGAACAGAGGTCAAATCCCTCCGCATGGGACAGTGCAGTATCAAGGAAGCGTTTATCCGGATCGAAAACGGGGAGATGTTTATTTATGGAATGCATGTTTCTCCTTATGAAAAGGGAAATATCTTTAATAAAGATCCGCTGAGACCGAGAAAGCTTCTGCTCCATAAAAAGGAAATTGACAAGATTTTCGGCAAGATGAAGGAAAAGGGAAATACAGTGGTTCCCCTCCAGGTGTACTTCAACGGAAGTCTTGTAAAAGTGGAAGTTGGACTTGCGAAAGGTAAGAAATTGTACGATAAGCGGGATGATATCGCGAAAAAAGACCAGAAAAGAGAAGCGCAGAGAGAATTTAAAATCAGAAATCTGTAAGAAATATGCCATCGGGCGGAAGTTATTCTTCCAGTCCGATGGCATGTTTGATTTCTGAGAGATTCTCTCCAGTAAAGACCATTCCATTCATCCCGAGCTTCTGAGCAGCTTTGATGTTTTCGGGTTTGTCATCCATAAAAAAGCAGTCGGACGGATTCAGTGAAAAGGTATCAAACAGATGCTGGTAAATATCCGGATTTGGTTTGAATTTTTTGATGGATCCGGAATAGACGGCACCGTCAAATAAGCGGGTAATCTCGAAAAAATCTGCATGTTCTTCAAAGAAAATCGGAGCGTTGGAAAGAATGTAAAGCCCTGTCTGCTGTTCTTTTAATCTGTGGATCATATCCCACACCGGCTGAATCGGGATCATGTGTTGATACCAGGTGGCAAAGCATTTGCGGGCAGTGTCATGAAGGCAGTCCGGCAGCAGGTGAAGTGTTTCCTCCTGGTATTCTTCATAGGGAATACTTCCCTCATCCAATGCCTGCCAGTTGTGGTAGATGGCATTTTTCAGAATGGGAAGATCTTCGCGATTGCAGTAGGAGCGCAATAAGTCATCTGATTGAAAGGTAGCAAGGACATTTCCGAAATCAAAGATAATATGTTTATAATTCATAAGTAAAATCCTTTCTGAAGCGTATTTGAAACTCTGTTTATCATAGCACAGAACAGGAGAAAATTCATCTATGGATCTTATGAGAAAGGAAGTGTGCTTTTGAGAAAAATGTGGTAAAATGGATAAAAGCATATTTTTCTAACATTCATTTGATTCCACATGTGTAATGTGGAATATCTTATTCATTTCAAAAACAGGCAAACGCCTGTCCTTTCAGAAAATTCATGCTTTTCAAATCAAGCAGGCAGGAGTTTTCGGAAGGCGAAATCTCCTGAAAGAAAAAAAGAAGGAGGTTTTGTATGGAAATGCAAAAAGAAGAAGCCAAAATGCTTCAGTGGCATCCTGCATTTTTCGCAGAGATACAGATCGAACTGCAGGAAGATGCCGAACATCTGATTTTTGAGAATGAGCATCAGCTGGGAACCAAACCAAAAGAAATCGATGTTCTGATCATCAAAAAGGACAAGGGTCGGGTAATCCGAAAGAATATCGGGCGGATTTTCCGACAACATAATATCGTGGAATATAAAAGTCCCCTGGATTATCTGAGTATCGATGATTTTTATAAGGTGTATGGGTATACCTGTTTTTACAAATCCGATACCAGTCAGATGGACAGCATTCCGATAGAAGAACTTACGATTACTCTGGTAACAGGAAAATATCCACGAAAATTGATGCACCACTTGAAAACAACACTGAGATATCAAGTAAAAAAAGCGGAAAGCGGGATTTATTATGTGACGGGAGATAAAATTCCGATTCAGATTATTGTAACAAAAGAACTGACAGAAGCTGAAAATCTGTGGCTGAAAAGTCTGACCAACGAACTGGAACAGAATGAGACCGCAGAAAAATTATTGGAAGAATATTCAAAAAATCAGGCAAATGCACTGTATCGCTCCGTCATGGAATTGATCGTGCGGGCCAACAAACAGAAGTTTGAGGAGGTAAAAGGAATGTGTGATGCACTGCGGGAATTGATGAAAGATGAGATTGATGCGGAAGTGAACAAGCGCTTGGAAATAACTAAAAAGGAGAGCTCTGAAGCAGTAGAAAAACGAATCAATGCTCTGAATCTGGCGCTTTCTAAGGCAGACCGGATAGCTGATATTATAAAGGCAGCAGAGGATCATGATTATCAGCAGAAATTATTCGAGGAATTTGGTCTGTAGAGGAGAGAAAAATGAAGTACAATCATGAGCTGATCGTGCCGGATGAGGGGCTGCCCTTCAAGATGTTTATTTTTGAGGGCAAGGATGGCAATTATAAGCGTGAGATGCACTGGCATCGTTCTGTGGAGATTTTTGCGGTCTGTGAGGGGGAACTTTGTTTCTATATCAAAGAGAAGCCGTATCCTCTTGTGCAGGGAGAATTTATGATCGTGAATTCCAACGAAGTTCATTCCGTGCATTCTCCAAAGCCGAACCAGACGATTGTATTGCAGATACCGATCCGGTTGTTTGAGAATTATTTTACGGGAGAAGGATTCATCTGGTTTACACACAATCCGGTGGATCGGGATGAACGGCTGATGGAGTTGATCCGCCAGATGTATGAGGTGTACATAAAAAAAGAGCGTGGCTATGAAATGGAAGTGAAAGGTCTGTTTTATCTTGTGATGCATTTGCTGGTATCTGAGTATCAGCGGATTGATGTGACCGAGGCGCAGCTTCGGGACAATAAAAATCTGAACCGTCTTTCTACGATTACATCCTATATTAAAGAAAATTATGCATCAGAAATGACACTGGAGAGTCTGGCGAAGATTTTTGGATATTCTCCGACCTATCTTTCAAGGATGTTTCAGAAATATGCGGGGGTAAATTTTAAAGCCTATCTGCAGGATATCCGGTTGAGATATGCATGGAAGGAAGTCAAAGACAGTGATAAGACCTTAAGTGAGATCGCTATGGAGAATGGTTTTCCAAACAGCAAGGCGCTCGCCAGATCATTTCAGAAAAAATACGGGATGCTTCCAAGCGAATATCGAAAAAGAGAGAAGTGACTGTTCACAATAACAAAGAGCAAGAAATTGACATAAAATAGATAAATAATAGGTCGCAGAAGCGAAAAAAAGTTGATAAAATGACCTCAATGGGAAACTTGGAGACAGGTTTTTGATTGGAGGTCATTTTTTATGGAAATTCAGAAAGTTACAGATACCGCATTTGCCAAATATGGAAAAGTGATGTCAGATATTCCGGTAGAGCGGATCTTAAAAGAGATGGAACACACGCCGCTTCCGGAAGATGTGATTTATGTTCCGTCTGTGGAAGCGCTGGAAGTACTTCCGGATGCGGTGGCAGTCAGAGAAAAAGGATTTGGAGGGCTGCCGATTCAGATTGGGTATTGTAATGGGAGCAATGTGAAGTTGAATGCACTGGAGTATCACAGATCCTCAGAGATTGATATCGCAGTGACAGATTTGATCCTGCTGCTTGGATGTCAGCAGGACATCAAAGAAGATACTTATGATACAGCTCTCTTGGAGGCGTTTTTCGTACCGGCAGGAACGGCAGTGGAATTGTATGCGACTACGTTACATTATGCACCATGTAATGCAAAAGCAGGCGGTTTCCGATGTGTGGTCGTACTTCCGAAGGGAACGAATGAGGCACTTCCGTTTGCACCGGAAGCAAAGGGCGAGAGCAGACTTTTAACAGCAGTGAACAAGTGGCTGATCGCGCACGAAGACGCAGAGATTGAGGGTGCGGTGAACGGCTTAAAAGGTGAAAATATAACAATTGTGTAAAAATAAAAAGCAAACAGAAAGGATGGTAACAGTATGAGTAACATGCCAGAATTAAAAATCGGAGTCGTTGCAGTGAGCAGAGATTGTTTTCCGGAGAGTCTTTCCGTGACAAGAAGGGAAAATCTGATCAAAGCATATAAAGAAAAATATGGAGAGGCGGATATTTATGAGTGTCCGATCTGTATCGTGGAAAGTGAGATCCACATGGTGCAGGCACTGGAGGACATTAAAAATGCAGGATGTAATGCACTTGTTGTGTATCTTGGAAACTTCGGACCGGAGATCGCAGAGACATTGCTTGCAAAACATTTTGACGGACCGAAGATGTTTATCGCAGCAGCAGAAGAGCGCGGAGACAACCTGGTTCAGGGAAGAGGCGATGCTTACTGTGGTATGCTCAATGCAAGCTATAATCTGAAACTTAGAAATGTAAAGGCCTACATTCCGGAGTATCCGGTAGGAAATGCAGAGGAATGTGCGGACATGATCGCAGAGTTTCGTCCGATCGCAAGAGCTGTCATCGGACTGAACAGCTTAAAGATCATCAGCTTTGGACCGCGTCCGTTAAATTTCCTCGCATGTAATGCACCGATCCAGCAGTTGTACAATCTGGGAGTTGAGATCGAAGAAAACTCAGAGCTGGATTTATTTGAGGCATTCCATAAACATGATGGAGATGAAAGAATTCCGGAAATCGTAAAAGAGATGGAAGAAGAACTGGGAGCGGGCAATAAGAAACCTGAGATCCTCGCGAAACTGGCACAGTATGAACTGACCTTGAAAGACTGGGTAGAAGAGCACAGAGGATACAGAAAATATGTAGCAATCGCAGGAAAATGCTGGCCGGCGTTCCAGACACAGTTCGGATTTGTTCCATGCTATGTCAACAGCCGTCTGACAGCACAGGGAATTCCGGTATCCTGTGAAGTAGATATCTACGGTGCACTGAGTGAATTTATCGGAACGGTTGTCAGTGAAGATACTGTGACCCTTCTGGATATCAACAATACAGTACCGAATGACATGTACAAAGAAGATATCGAAGGCAAGTTCCCATATACACAGAAAGATACATTTATGGGATTCCACTGTGGAAACACAGCGTCCTCCAAGCTGTCATTCTGTGAGATGAAATACCAGATGATCATGGCGAGAGCGCTTCCGGAAGAGGTGACACAGGGAACTCTGGAAGGAGACATCATCCCTGGAGATATTACATTCTTCCGTCTGCAGAGTACGGCAGACTGCAAGCTGCGCGCTTATATTGCACAGGGAGAAGTACTTCCGGTGCCGACACGCTCCTTTGGATCCATTGGAATTTTCGCAATTCCGGAGATGGGAAGATTTTACCGTCATGTTCTGATCGAAGGCAATTATCCGCATCACGGAGCAGTTGCATTTGGAAAATGGGGCAAGGCATTGTTTGAAGTATTCAAATATATCGGAGTGGATGTCAGTGAGATCGGATATAATCAGCCAAAAGGTGTCAGATATCCAACAGAAAATCCCTGGAACGAATAGGAAAAGCAGGAGGAATCGTATGTTATACATAGGTGTAGATCTCGGAACATCAGCAGTAAAATTACTGCTGATGGATGAGAACGGAACCATTCATAAGATCGTATCAAGAGAATATCCATTGTATTTTCCGCATCCAGGCTGGTCCGAGCAAAATCCGGAAGACTGGTTCGCACAGAGTATGGAAGGAATCCGTGAGCTGACAGCAGAGTGTGACAAAAGTCAGGTCAGAGGAATCAGCTTTGGCGGTCAGATGCATGGTCTTGTGGTACTGGATGAGGCAGACCATGTGCTTCGTCCGGCAATCCTCTGGAATGACGGACGAACAGAGGAAGAGACGGATTATTTAAATCAGGTGATCGGCAAGGAAACACTGTCCAAATATACAGCCAATATTGCATTTGCCGGGTTCACGGCTCCAAAGATCCTGTGGATGAAAAATCATGAACCGGAGTTGTATGAAAAGATCGCAAAGATCATGCTGCCAAAAGATTATCTGGCATATAAGCTGTCCGGTACTTTTTGTACCGAATATTCGGACGCATCGGGAATGCTGCTTTTAGATGTACAGAACAAATGCTGGTCAAAAGAGATGCTGGATATCTGCGGCATCAGAGAAGAGCAGCTGCCAGGGCTTTATGAAAGCTATGAAGTGGTTGGTAATTTGAAACCGGAAATTGCAGAAAAACTGGAACTCGGTACAGATGTAAAAGTCATTGCAGGCGCCGGAGACAATGCGGCGGCGGCTGTGGGAACCGGAACAGTAGGAGACGGTCAGTGTAATATTTCGCTTGGAACGTCAGGAACGATTTTTATATCCAGCAAGACATTTGGTGTAGATGAGTATAATGCATTGCATTCGTTTGCGCACGCGGATGGCAATTATCATCTGATGGGATGTATGCTCAGTGCGGCATCCTGCAATAAATGGTGGATGGATGAAATTTTAAAGACAAAAGAGTATGCAAAAGAGCAGGAAGATATCGTAAAGCTGGGTGAAAATCAGGTGTTCTATCTGCCTTATCTGATGGGAGAGAGATCCCCGCATAATGATCCGTCTGCAAGAGCTGCATTTATCGGGATGTCCATGGATACTACACGTGAAGAGATGACGCAGGCAGTACTTGAAGGCGTTGCATTCGGACTTCGCGATTCTCTGGAAGTGGCGAGAAATCTTGGAATTCAGATTGAACGCACGAAAATATGCGGAGGCGGAGCAAAGAGTCCGCTCTGGAAAAAGATTATTGCAAATGTGATGAATCTGAAAGTTGATGTGATCGAAAGTGAGGAAGGACCCGGATACGGTGCTGCGATTTTGGCAGCAGTCGGATGTGGAGAGTTTGAAAATGTGGAAAGTGCTGTGGATAAACTGGTCCATGTGGTGGAAACTGTGGAGCCGGACACAGAGCTTGTGGAAAAATATGAAAAATGCTACCGAAAATTCAAAAAATACTATCCGGCATTAAAAGGATTGTTTTAATTGTGAAGAAAATGGTACATGCTAGAAAGTAGATAGTTCTAAACAGGGGCAAGTATGACTCATGCGAGTCGCTTTGCCCCTGTAATTTTTCTATAAAAAGAAAAAGATAGATAACAACTGCTATCTTACGAGAAAATTCTTAATCATTCAGAAATATCTTGCAGGAGTTTTTAAAAAAGTTTTTTCCGAAAAACAATGGTTTCATATTGGCGAATATTACCGTTCTTATTTCCGTAGATGATATCCCCCTTTTTTGGCAGTACTATGTCGATATTGCGGTATGAGAAATTTTGTATAAAGATATATTCGTATTCATCATCTGTCCGACTTGTTACCTCAATCCCATCAGGAATTGTATTTAGAATAGAATGAATATGATGTTTAGCTAAAATTTTGGCATAAAAATCATGGTAAAAAAGTTCTTCAGCGTCGGCACAGATGTAGTAAGCATATCCCTTACCATACTGATTTACTGTCAGTGCAGGTGTGCCTTGATAAAAATCCTTTCCGTAATTCATGAGTGGTGTGGCACCGTTGAGTTGAATTAAATCGCAAAGATTTTTACATTTATAGGACGTATTCAGCTGCAAAGAATTTTCAGTGACTGGAATGAGTAAATTCTCTTCCCATTCATAGAGTCCGTCAATTTCTTTACTTCTAAGTCCCAATACATCGAGCAAGCCATGTGGAGTTCCCTCGAGGTAGCACAGATCAGTTTCATTTACGATTCCACTCCAGTATGTCATGATTAGTATCCCGCCATTTTCAACGAAAGTACGTAACTTTATTTCGATGCCAGCTCGAAATATATATAACATTGGTGCAACCACGAGTTTATAAGAATCAAGGGATTGCTCCATGTTAATGATATCTATATTGAGGGCAGCTTTTCGAAGCGTCTGATAGGATTTTAAGACACTTTCATGGTAGAAAAGCCCTTCATTTCGTGGTCCTTTCGCGTCTTCCATAGCCCATCTGTTTTCCATGTCATAAATGATGGCAGCAGATGAATCTACTTTGCTTCCAATAACTTGTTTTAACTCTATGAGGGATGCACCGGTTTCAGTTACCTCGTTGAAAACGCGTGTATCAGATCCTCCATAGTGATCAATGACCGCCCCATGGAATTTTTCGAAACCTCCTCGACTCTGTCTGATTTGGAAATATTGTACACTATCCGAACCGTGTGCAATTGCTTGTAGAGAAGCAGATTGTAACAATCCAGGTTTTTTGAGTTTACTTACTGTTTGCCAGTTTGGACTGGAAGGGCAGGATTCCATCAAAAGGAATGGTTTCTGTTTCATACTACGCATGAGATCATGCTGCATTGCTGTATCGTATGCTGTACAAATTTCCTCTTCTTTATTCCATGCAGGATAGCTGTCCCAAGATACATAATCAATGTGTTTTGCCATATTGTAGTAGTTTAAGCCTTTATAATCATTCATAAAATTAGTTGTAACGGGCTGAGTTGCACCGGCATCTCGTAGAGAATGTATCTCTTCGCACATAAAATCAATTGTCTGATCTGTTACAAATCGTTTCCAATCAAGATTGAGGCCGTGTAACCCATGGTCTCCTATTGAAGAGGGACTTTCAACTTGATTGAATGAATTATAGGTGTGACTCCAAAAGGTTGTCCACCATGCTTGATTCAGGCTGCCGATATCTTTATATTTGTTTCTCAGCCAATTGCGAAAAGCTTCCTGACATAATGGACAGTGACATTCATCTCTGTATTCATTGGAAATATGCCATAAAATCACTCCCGGATGATTTTTAAATGTTTCAGCCAACTTCTGGTTGATGATTCGAACCCGTTCTCTGTAAGCCGGTGAAGTGTAGCAATGATTATGTCGCTCTCCATATAGTTGACGGGTACGGTCTTCACGAACACGGAGAACTTCGGGGTATGTTTCAGCCAACCAGCGAGGACGGGATCCAGAGGGGGGGCAAGTATGACTTGAATGCCATTGTCGTAGAGTTTATCAATTATGTCAATCAGCCAGTTGAAATTAAAGCAATCCTTTATTGGTTCTAAGGTAGACCAAGAGAAAACGCCAAGTGTTACCGTATTTATGTGTGCTTTTTTCATAAGAAGTAAATCCTGTTTGAAAATATCGGGTCTATCCAACCATTGTTCTGGATTATAATCACCGCCATAGATAAATCTATCAATATTTAAATAATTTTGACTCATTCTTGTTATCCCTTCTATCAGTAGCAATAAATTTGTTATAAAATGCAGTTTAAGAGTTTTACTTAATTTATGCAATAATAAATGTAAGGTTAAGTGGTTACATTTTTGCACAGCAAACTGGCGAAAAAAAGAATTTTTAAAATTTGCAAGTTGGTGTAGAATGAGGGCATCACAAAGAGGAAGGAGAGTAAGGATGAGACCCAGGTATCATATTTCACCAGAACACGGTTTTTTGAATGATCCAAACGGTCTGACACAATTTCGTGGAAAGTATCATGTGTTTTACCAGTGGCTGCCGGATGTTGTTCCACAGGGTAATAAGCAATGGAGACATTGTATTTCAGACGACCTGGTGCATTGGACGGATGAGGGAAGCACATTACAACCCAAGGAGTGGTATGAAAAGAATGGTTGCTATTCAGGATCGGGTATTGCAACAGAAGATGCATACTTTTTGTTCTATACAGGTAATGTAAGAGATGCTGAAGGAGGGAGAGAAACATATCAGTGTGTTGCTGTATCTGACGATGGGAAGTCTTTCCGGAAAAAGGGCCCCTTGATTTATCTGCCAGATGGATACACAGCACATTTTCGTGATCCGAAAGTATGGAAGAAAAATGACAGATGGTGGATGGTTGTAGGAGCACAGACAAAAGAATTGAAAGGCAATGTGGCAATATTTGAGTCGAATGACCTGAAAAAATGGGATTACCGGGGAAATCTGCTGGATACTTCGATGGACTGGGGGTATATGTGCGAATGTCCTGATGTAATGGATATAGAACAACAATTTCTGGTAGTCAGTTGTCAGAAAGAAACCGGGTGTAAAGGAATCGTTTTTAGTGGAAGGATGGACTACGCTGAAGCAAAATTTCAATTACAGGATGAGGGGAATTTGCTGGATGAAGGATTAGATTTCTATGCGCCACAGAGTTTTGCAGATGAATCAGGACGATGCATTTTAATTGGATGGCTTGGTGCAGGTGAGTTGGAGTATCAGATGAGTCAGCCTACGGTAGAAGAGGGGTGGCTGCATGCACTGACAATTCCAAGAGAGTTGTTTATACAGAATGGAAAACTTCATCAGAGGCCGGTTAAGGAATTCGAGCGTATCAGAAGACATGAGCGGGTGATCGAAGCAGAAGGATACACTTTCATTGATCAGGAAACATGGAGCGTGGAATTACTGGCAGAGCAGTTATCCAGTCAAAAAATTTCTTTTAATTTTGGGAATGTATTGAAAATTTATTTTGATAATAACAATTTGCTTATTCAAAGAAAACATTGGAATATGAAAGGATATGATGAAGTACAAGTGGAGATTTCTGAGCTTGAAAATATCCAGGTGTTTTTAGATCAGTCTACAGCAGAAATTTTTGTGAATAATGGAGAAAAAGTATTTACATTCAAAGCTTTCTTTACAGATGAGAAAGGGATTGAAATTGAATCTGAACAAACAATTTTGTAAAATTTTATATCTAATTTTTGATTATCCGTATAAACACTATACTTTCAAATATTTTGAAGTATAGAAAAGCACTCATTTTACCACGAATTTACCATAATTAAACGAGCCTTGATATGACTATAAATAACACTAAAAAGACATCATTGACACCTAAACGGTGTCTTTTTTAAAAGCAGTCAATCATAAGACCAACTGCTTTGTAAATATAGATATTAAATTGTTAAGCTGAGATTTTACTTAGATTTATCTTTCACTGGTTTGCTATTTTCATCATTTTCTCCTTCAAGCCATGCTGTTGATCAGCACATTATAATATGCCATTTTCAGAAAAATAAATAGTGCAGAAATAATACGGGGATCTTCCATCCCCGAACCCCTGGAATCCTTGTTATAACAGTAATAGAAAAAATTATTACCGTTATAACAAGGCTAAAAATGGGATGTTTTAATTTTCCGAATTCTGCAAATTATAGCATCAAATAAAATGCGTTGTAACACCATGCCATTATGCCAAAGTTACAAAATGGATAAATTATTACTTCTTTATAAACTTCTTGCTCACAACGAGGGCAGATGACATATTCTTCACTTTTTACATTTTTTAATTACCGAAATGCCCTTTTTTATTTGCAAATTACATGTCTTATAGCTTACCATGTTTTTCGTATCTTGCGACTCTTGATATTTTGTTATCCTCATCTACAAATACTACTTTAGGTGGATTTTTCTTTACCTCTTCTGGAGTCATCTGTGCATAGCACATTATGATTATCTTATCACCTGTCTGAACACATCTTGCAGCAGCTCCATTGAGACATATCATTCCGCTGCCTCTTTCTCCTGCAATTGTGTATGTCTCAAATCTGTTCCCATTATTTATATCTACGATACTTACCTTTTCATACTCCAAAATTCCGGCACTGTCAAGTAAGTCTTCGTCTACAGTGATGCTTCCTACATAATCAAGTTCTGCTTGAACTACTGTAGCTCTGTGTATCTTCCCCTTTAACATTTCAAATGTCATATTTAACCCCCGTTTAACCTTCGTAAATAAAGTTGTCAATCAATCTGGTTTTGCCGATATAAACTGCCATGGCAACTAGTACTGGTGCTGTCATCTCCTTGACCGGTTTAACTGAAACAGCGTCTACAGCCTGAACATAATCTATTTTCGCCATAGGCTCAGTTTCAATAAGCTTAATCATTTCTGATACAATTTTATCTGTATCTTTTTCTCCTGCTTTTGCCATATCTTCTCCGAGCTTAACTGCTTTGCTTAAAATTAGTGCCGCCTTTCTCTCATCTTTGCTTAGATATGTATTTCTTGAACTCTTTGCAAGACCATCCTCTTCTCTAACTATAGGGCAGCCCACAATTTCGATATCAAAGTTCAAATCTCTAACCATTCTTTTTATAATCGCAAGCTGCTGTGCATCCTTTTGACCAAAGTAAGCTCTGTCGGGATTTACAATATTAAAAAGTTTAGATACTACTGTGCCTACACCCCTGAAATGTATTGGTCGTGATTTTCCACAAAGTTCCTCTGAAAGACTTTCTATGTTTACATATGTTGAAAAATCGTCAAAATACATATTTTCCGGCTCAGGATTAAATATTAAATTAGCACCTGCCTCCTCACATAGCATAGTATCCCTTTCCAAATCCCTCGGATAGCTTTCCAAATCTTCCCCTACTCCAAATTGAGTCGGATTTACAAAATCACTGACAACAACTCTATCGTTTTCTGAAACAGCCCTTGTAATTAAACTCTTATGTCCTTCGTGCAAAAATCCCATAGTAGGAACAAGACCTACTGTAAGACCTTCTTTCTTCCATTCTTTGACTATAACTCTCACTTCATCTACGGTTTTTACTATTTTCATCGTTCTATCTCCTAATATAACTTGTTAATTACATCTTCTGAAATTTTAAATGTGTGTTCAGGTGCTGGAAAGCTTCCCTGTTTAGTTTCTTCTATATATGCAGCAAAGGCTTCTTTCATTACATCTCCTACCTTTGCGAATTGTTTTACGAATTTAGGTGTAAAGTCAGAGACCATTCCAAGCATGTCCTGATAAACGAGAATCTGTCCATCGCAGCCAGATCCTGCACCTATTCCTATTGTAGGAATATTAATGCTTTCAGAAATAATTTCCGCTAATTTTGCAGGTACGCATTCCAAAACAATCGCAAATGCTCCTGCTTCTTCAACAGCTTTTGCCTCTTCAATGAGTTTCTTTGCTCCCTCTTCACTTTTTCCCTGAACTTTAAAGCCTCCAAAAACGTTCACTGACTGAGGTGTAAGTCCAATATGTGCCATAACAGGAATTGAAGCAGCTGTAATAGCTTTAATCTGTGGACAAACAGAGGCTCCACCTTCTAGCTTTACTGCTTGACATCTTCCTTCTTTCATAAGTCTTCCTGCGTTATACATGGCCTCTTCAATTGAAACTTGATATGACATAAACGGCATATCTCCAACTACTAAGGCATCTTTGGCACCTCTTGTAACTGCTCTTGTATGGTGAATCATATCTTCCATTGTTACCGGCAAAGTATTTTCGTATCCGAGCATAACCATGCCAAGAGAATCTCCAACGAGAATACCGTTAATACCTGACTGATCCATCAATTTAGCTGTCGAATAGTCATAGGCTGTCAGCATTGTAATCTTATCGCCCTTAACCTTCTGTTCTTTAAAAGTGGATACTGTGTTTTTCATTTTTAATTACCTCCGTCATCTTCAAATAGTCACTGTCTAAATGTTTTTCCTGTGCAATACTGAGAAGCTTTTCTGAAAGCAAAAGATATATCATCTCATATCCCACCTTTTCCTCAGACTCGTTTATCCATGCTGCCTCAATAGCTTCAATGTGTTTTGTGATAGTCGACAAATCATTTCGCTCAACAGGACCTGTGAGGGCAGCCGCAACTCCTTTTTCTGCCAATGTGTCGGCATTTCCAGTAAACAAAGGCACTAAGGCTTTCTTTGCATCTTTTTTATCAAAGCCGCATTTTACAAGCATTTCAGCCCCCACTTGAAAAAGTCCGTTTACGAGATTGCTTACAACTACTGCACCGCAGTGGTAAAGAGATTTATTTTCCGCTCCCATTGCGATTACCTTATTTCCTGCTCGCTCAAAGATACTCTTAATCTCATCTAGATTCTCTGCCGAACCCTCCACAGTAAAATAAGCCTTATTCAAGTGTTTCCATGATTCGCACTTATCACTTATTGCATATAGGGGATGTACCGAATAGATATTTGCACCGAGGTTTTCACCATCAAAAAAAACGGTAGATGAAATCGAACCGCTGCAATGACAAATATTTTTATTTTTAATATCCAGATTCTTCATATAATCCCATACTTTGCTTATTTGTCCATCAGGCACAGTAATAAACAGGGTATCACTGTCACTTAAGATATTCTCTATACTCTTATATAGTTTTGTGTTAGTAAAATCTGCTGCTGATTTAGCTGATTCCGGTGATTTGCTGAAGTAACCTGTAATCTCTACGCCGTTTTCCTTCAGGTATTTTCCAAGGGAAAATCCTACTTTCCCCGCTCCGATAAATCCTGCTCTCATATCGATCACTCCTTTCTGGGAAGTGACAATCATGAAAATCTGCATGGCTGAGGTCTCGTTCAAACTGATACAATCCTCATGGCTTAAAAATAAAAAATATGTGGTATAGTTTCTGTTCGAATACTATCTACCCATTACTATAGCACCTATTTAAGTGATTGTACAGAGAAAAAAACAAGGCACCACTCTAACTAATTTATCATTAAAGTGATGCTAATATAAATCGTGTTATTTAGCTTTTCTGTATTTAATCATTTTCACAATCTGAATTATCAAAGTCGGGATAAAAATATAAAGCATGACAAAACACTTCTTCATTTTTCGCTTGATTACCCACCACAGAAAAGAAAGAACCCTGTAAAGAGCCTTACCACCATTGGTGGTGCTTTGCACTCTTGATTGGGCTTTTTGTTTGCTGTATCTTTCATGCAAGAGGAAAATTAAAGCCCTCTATTCCATTTCTCTGAAGATTTGGAAAGGAAAGGTGAGTAATGATGGAACAGACCATGAATTATGTAAAACCGGAACTGATTGTTGTAGCAGTAGTACTGTATTTTATTGGAATGGGATTAAAACAGTCTCAGACAGTAAAGGATAAGTACATCCCACTTATTTTAGGCGGTATTGGCATTGTATTGTGTGCAGTGTGGGTGATTGCATCTTGCCCGATCAGTACCGGACAGGAGATTGCAATGGCGGTATTTACAGCAATCGTACAGGGGATTTTAGTGGCTGGTCTGAGTACATATGTGAATCAGGCAATTAAGCAGATGCATAAGGAAGAATAAAATAGATTGAACCATGAAGAAAAGCATGGTATGATAAAAAACAGAACAACCGTGTTACAGGGTGGCTGACCTCTATTCTACATAGAATGGGGTGGTGCTGATGGACAAGAAACCGTTTGATTTTAAAGATCTTATGGCATTTGGAATGTTCATTCTGGCATTGCTGACATTCGTATTTACGTTTATCAGATAATGTTTTGAGCATAGAAAAACCACCCTCTAAACTTTGACCGAGTGCCGAGGGTGGCAATTCTATGATTTGTCACTAATGCTATGAGGTCAACCCCTTGTGGGCGGTTGTTCCTTTGAATATAATATACCATTTTTAACAAGGTTATTCAAGAAAAAAGTGAAAGTGGGTGGTTTGCATGGCAGTATTAAAAGCGTCAGATAATTCCGAAATGATTATTTCTTGTAAATGTGGATGTGATGATGGGCTTAGGATCAAAATAGAAAAAGATGAAGAAGATTATTGTTTTATGACTTATTTAAGCGGAAACTGGTATAAGGAGCAGGCGGGATTTATTAAAAAGTTAAAGAAAATTTGGGCTATCATACGGAATAAGGATTTTTATTATTCTGAAATTATACTCAATAAGAAAGATTGGGAAGAGTATAAAAAGTGGATCAATGAAAAATGAAAAAATATTATCAAGAGGGCTTGGAAACAGGCTCTCTTTTATTGCACAACAGGAGGTGAGAACATGAGCGAACAGAACGAATTCGGAAGAATAACAGCGGAAGAACTGGAAAAAGCATTTGAAACGGAAGAACAGGAGGAAGAGAAAGAATGAAAATTGGCTTAAGGGGAGGGCATTCCCCAAATTGTAAAGGTGCAATAGGTCTGATCGATGAACAGGCGGAAGTGCGGAAGATCTACAACGAACTTGTACCGATGCTACAGGCAGTCGGACATACTGTGATTGATTGTAATTCCAACGCATCGAATGTGTCTGGTGAGTTGTCTGACGGCACAAATAAGGCGAATGGAGCAGGATGCGATATCTATGTCACTCTGCACATGAACGCCGCAGGAGCGGCATCAGCAGGGGGCACAGAGGTGTGGTTATATGATGCATCTAACCAGACCATGAACACGATCGCAAGCAACATCTGTAATAATTTTGCAGGAAAAGGATTTACTAACCGTGGTGTAAAGTACAGTTCGGGATACCATGATCTGAATGCATCTAATATGCCTGGCATGATCGTAGAGACATTATTTTGCACCGGCACAGATGATGTAGCACGGTATCGTAGTTTAGGCACAAAAGGAATTGCGGAGCCGATTGCAAAGGCAATCGACAGTAGAGCGTCTGCATGCAGCGAACAAAAAAATAACCAGAATACAGGAATCGAACAGGAAGGAGAAGAAGAGATGAAATGTTTATTTACAGTAGAGGGAAAAGGTGCAGTGTATTATTTTGACGGTCAAAAAGTAATAACATTGGGTCATCCAGACGAATTAAAAATCATCCAGCAGATTTACAAGGACAACAATGGTAAGGACATGCCGTGTTACAAGTGGAGTCCTAAAGCGCCATGGTATGCAAGGCTCATGTCGGTAATTTACAGTAAAGAGACCACATCTATTTAATAAAAATCCCCTCGGAGATCGTTCTCTGAGGGGTGAATATTGTATCATCTTTCGTGTTGCATATCGTGTTGCATATCAGTGTAAAATGCAACACAAATTATAAAATATTATATTTTTTATAAAATAGTATATCCGATAAAGCCAATAAAAAAGGGAATCTACGATTTCTCGCGATTCCCTATAAAATGGACCTGGCGGGAGTCGAACCCGCGTCCAAAAGTCTATCCCATGTACTTCTACTATCATAGTCAGTTCTTTTTGATTCCCCCGGCTGCACGAAAACGGACATCCTTACAGCTTCGGTAGCTTCATGATACGCCTGACAGCGCAAAGCTTAACTGCCATCGTTTCTCACAAAAGTCGATGCCAGATTCTCAAGGTGTGAGTGCCCTGAGGCTGACAAGCAGCAACTAGGCTGCTAACGCGTAATTTTCGTCTGCGTTTAATTTTAAGTTTGCGATTTGACGCATCTGCCTGCGGATAGCTTCTCCATCTTCAAGACCCCTGTCGAAACCAGTACAAGCCCTGAATCATACGGTTTATCACCGTTCTACTTATAATATAGGAGAATCTGATAAAAAGTCAAGGGGAAACTTGTAACAGATTTGGATTTTTCGTTTATTTTCTGGAAAATTGTGATAAGATATAAAATAGGTTTTGAAAAAACAAAAGCAGCGGGAGTTTTGATTGAAGAAAGGGGAGAGCATATGCCGACAACGTATACACATTATCGATTTGGAAAAGATGTTCTGGATGCACTTCCGAGAAGAATCCGGACGGCAATGGAGACAAACAGAGAATTATTTGATATCGGTCTGCACGGACCGGATATTTTGTTTTATTATAGAGCACTGATTCCCAATTCTGTGAGCGGACAGGGATATGGAATGCATAAGCAGATGGCGGATTTGTTCTTTGAAAGGGCGAAAAAGGTAATCGCCGATGCAGATGACAAAACCATGAGCAGGGCTTATATCTATGGCTTTATCTGCCATTTTGCGCTGGACAGTGAGTGTCATCCTTACGTAGAAAAGATGATTCAGAAAAGTGGAATCGGTCATTCAGAGATTGAGATGGAGTTTGATCGTTATCTGCTGATAGAGGACAAATTTGATCCTTTGACTTACAGGCAGACGGAGCATATCCATGCTACTGAGAAAAATGCAAAGGTAGTCGCGCCGTTTTTTGATCATGTGACTGCCCAGCAGGCGAGAAAAGCACTGAAAGGGATGCAGTTGTGCCATAAAGCGTTGTATGCACCGGGAAAAACAAAGAGAAACCTGTTGTTTGGAGCAATGAAGACAGCCGGACAGTATGACAAGTTCCATGGGCTGGTGATGAGTGAAGAACCGAATCCAAAATGCAGGGAATACTGTCTGTTATTGAATAAATTGTATGAGGGGGCAATCCCTGTGGCAGTAGATTTGATCATGAAGTATCAGAATTATCTGCTTGGAACCGGTGATCTTCCGAAACGGTTTCACTGCACGTTCGGGGCAGGTGACAAGTGGGAGGAACTGGTGCTGTGAGAAAGAAGGCATGGACGTTTGGCATTCTGACAGGACTGCTGTTGTCTGTGCTCTGCCCGTTTACAGTACAAGCTCAGATTGCATCACCGCAGGCGTTTCAAAATCTGTCCTGGAAGATGGTGAAGGAAGAATCGATCGAAACAGAACATGGAGTAGTACAGTCCATATGTGCGACAGATGATTACATCGTTTGTCTGGAAAACGTGCTGGATGGAAGTGGACAGCCGGATATTGTAAAGGCATACTATCGCAATGACAAGGATAAAAACGGCAATCCGATCGAGCAGTATTCCCTTGCAATGCAGGTACAGGAGACAGATTATGAACATGCCAATGGAATGGCATATAATCCGAATACCAATGAGATCGCGGTCAGTCTTTATACCAGTTATCAGAAGGAAAACAGAGGATGTCTTTTTATCATGGATGCAGATACACTGAAATTCAAGCGCAAGGTGAAAGTGACAGATTCCTATAATATCCTGGGAATCGGTTATGATTCGGCAAATGACAGGTATGTGATCCAGACAAATGCAGATGGAGGATATCAGTTTAAGATTTTAAATAATGAGTTTCAGGTCACAGAAGATCTGGGAGATCTGGGCGGTTATGCAGGGGATGGAAATTATCAGGATCTGTGCGTGACAGAAGATTATGTTTTGAATTTTCCTCTGACACTGTTCTCGGGAAATGGTGATTTTCTGAATGTATACTCTCTTTCTGAAAAGGAACTGCTGTATTATGAAAAGCTGGATTTTCAGTTTGAGGATAATGTCACCAGTGATGAGCCGGAATCAATCTGCGAGTTAGATCCGGGAGTCTTTCTGGCGGTTGTGAATGTCACATTATCTGACGGGACAAAGAAGGTCAGATTGTACAGGACGGAAGTGCCTTACCAGTATGAGGTTGAAGTAAAGGTTCAGGTTGGGGAGGACAAGCCGTCAGTTTCCAGGAAAACAGTGCTGCGCGGAGAAGCATTTGAGGCAGATTATCCGGAGAAAGAAGGATACAGAATCGCTTCAGTCAAGATTGATAAAAAAGAGATCAATCTGGAAAAGTATCAAAGCAAATATACTTTGAAATCCGTACAGGGGGCACATACGATTTCTATCGTTTATGAAAAGAAACTCGCAATGTGGAAGATCATACTGCCTGTTTGTGTCGGAGTGGTACTTTTGTCAGCGGGCTTTGTCTTTTACTTAAGAGTCCTGCAGATACGGCGGATCCGCAGGCGCAAACTGGAAGCGGAAAAACGCCGCAGAGCGCGGATCAAATGGCACAACGACGAGTGGAATATCGACGAAATTTATTGAATTTTCAGAAACAGTTCATAAAAAAAGAACTGTTTCTTTTTTTGCCTCATGCTATAATAAAGCGGAAAGGATGGGTAATGTATGGACACATTTGTAAAGTTGGAAAATATTACAAAGATTTATCATATGGGAGAAGTGGAGATCCGGGCAGTAGACGGAATCGATTTCTCGATACAAAAAGGTGAATTTGTAGTGATTGTAGGCCCAAGTGGGGCAGGAAAGACGACGGTTTTGAATATACTTGGCGGGATGGATACTGCCAGTGGCGGTCGGATCACAGTGGACGGTCAGGATATTACAAAGTACAGTGAGAGGCAGCTGACGGGATATCGGCGGGACGATATCGGGTTTGTGTTTCAGTTTTATAATCTGATCCCGAATCTGACTGCTCTGGAGAATGTAGAGATGGCGCTTCAGATCTGCCGAAATCCGCTGGATGCAAGAGCAGTATTAAAAGAAGTCGGACTGGAGGAGCGAATGGATAATTTCCCGGCACAGCTTTCCGGGGGAGAGCAGCAGAGAGTTTCTATCGCAAGAGCTCTGGCTAAAAATCCAAAGCTTCTTTTATGTGATGAGCCGACCGGAGCACTGGATTATAATACCGGAAAGGCGATCCTGAAGCTTTTGCAGGAGATGTGCAGGGAAAAGGGAATGACCGTGATCGTGATCACACACAACTCGGCATTGGCACCGATGGCCGACCGTCTGATCAAGATCAAAAACGGAAAAGTATCCAGTATGAAAGTAAACGAGAATCCGATATCCATAGATGAGATTGAGTGGTAGGGGGATGAGATGAGAAAAAAAGCACTGCGAAAAGATTTTTATATGGAAATACGAAAGAGCTTCGGAAGATTTCTCTCCATTTTTTTCATTGTTGCCATAGGAACTGCGTTTTTTTCGGGAATCCGGGCAGCGGAACCGGATATGCGCTTATCGGGAGACGCGTATTTTGACAAAAGTAAGCTGATGGATCTGCAGGTAGTCAGTACGATGGGGCTGACAGCGGATGACTTGCAGGCGATACGGGAGGTCAAGGGAGTGGAACAGGCACAGCCTGTCTATTCCATGGATGCCTTATGTGATGTGGACGGCAGTCAGAAGGTCGTACATATTTTTTCCTCTCAGGATGGGATAAATGAGCTGAAGGTAGAAAAGGGGCGTATGCCCGAGAAAGCGGACGAGTGCGTGGCAGATGCAGATTTTCTGGCATCCAGCGGATATCAGATCGGAGATAAGATCACATTTCTGAAGGATGAGGATACGGAAGTGACAGAAGAACTGACACAGAGCACCTTTCAGATCGTGGGAAGTGTGAGCAGTCCGGAGTACATTTCCTTTTCCAGAGGAAGCAGTATGATCGGAAACGGAAGTGTCAGTGGTTTTATATCGGTACTTCCGGAAAGCTTTCAGATGGATGCGTATACAGAAATTTCAATTCAGGTGAAAGGCGCAAAAGAAGAGACTGCTTTTACAAAAGAGTATGATAACCTGGTGGATGAGACGAAAAAGCAGGTGGAAGCGATCCAGTCGGAGCGTGAGGATATCCGTCGGGAAGAGCTGATGCAGCAGATGGACCAAAAGCAGGCAGAATTACTGGCAGAAGTTCCATCGGAGGCGATGGAAATTGCAGCACCTCAGATCCAACAGCAGATTGAGCAGCAAAAGACAAGCCTGGAACAGGGAAAGTGGTATGTAAATGACAGGGAAGATCTGACAGAGTACAGTGGCTACGGAGAGAATGCCGACCGAATGCGGGCCATCGGGAGAGCATTTCCTGTTTTATTCTTTTTAGTTGCGGCGTTGATCAGTCTGACTTCTATGACGCGTATGGTGGAAGAGCAGAGGACTCAGATCGGAACACTCAAAGCGCTGGGATATTCCAGACGTTCCATTGCCGGAAAATATTTGGGATATGCATTCTGGGCGACAGTGGGAGGCTGTGTGTCCGGTGTGCTGGTTGGAGAAAAAATCCTTCCTTATATTATTGTGACAGCTTATGGAATTATGTATCCTCATATGAATACGGCTGTGATTCCATATAACCTTTACTATGGAGTTTCAGCGTCACTGACGGCTCTGTTGTGTACGATGGGAGCTACATTGTTCTCTTGCTATAAAGAATTGAGAGAACAGGCTGCGGAATTGATGCGTCCGCCTGCCCCGAAAAAAGGAAAACGAGTATTTCTGGAGAAGATTCCATCCTTGTGGAGCCAGTTCAATTTTATCTGGAAGGCAACAATCCGGAATCTGCTGCGTTATAAGAAGCGGTTTTTTATGACAGTGTTTGGAATTGGCGGGTGTATGGCTCTGCTTTTAGTGGGATTTGGCCTGCGGGATTCTATTGTTGATATTGCGAAGCTTCAGTATCATGAACTTCAGCTCTATGATGCCAATATTATTTTAAATACCAGCGCCAGTAAGCAGGAGCAGAATAATGTGGAACAGGAGTTGTACTGGAATGATCAGGTAGATAAGACTGCGGTGGGATATCTTGGTCAGATGAAGGTAAAACATGGGAACGAAGAACAGGAAGTATATCTGAATGTTCCGGAAGATCTGCAGGACTTTCAAGAAATGGTAGTATTTCGTGATCGCAGATCTTATACACAGTATGATCTGGAGACGGAAGGGGTAATCCTTACAGAGAAGACAGCGAAACTTCTGGAAGTAAAGGAAAGGGATACGATCACGCTCTGCCAGACAGGAAAAGAAGATGTCAAAGTAAAGGTCGGAAAGATCTGCGAAAATTATATCGGGCACTATCTGTATATGAGTCCTGAAATATACCAGTCTTTGTATGGGGAAGAGCCGCAGTATAACAGTGTGTATTTCCAGATGAAAAAAGGATATGAAGATCAGCTGGAGATTTTGGGAGAGGATATCTTGAAAGGAGAAGGAGCACTGAATATCAGCTATACAGATTCCATTGAAGATCAGCTGGATGACATGCTTGGAAGTCTGGATATTGTAATGGCAGTGCTGGCTATTTCGGCAGGGCTTTTGGCATTTGTCGTATTGTATAACCTCAACAGTATCAACATTACAGAGAGAAGAAGAGAACTGGCAACATTGAAGGTACTTGGATTTTATGATAATGAAGTATCGGCATATGTATACAGGGAAAATATGATACTGACTGTAATCGGCGGCGTTGCCGGTATTATTCTCGGAAGTATTCTGCACCGGTTTGTGATCGTGACAGTAGAAGTAGATTCTGCGATGTTCGGACGCAGTATTGAAATGTCCAGTTATGGATACAGTTTTCTGATTACACTTGCATTTTCTGTATTTGTAAATCTTGTCATGTATTTTAAACTCAAAAAGATTGATATGGTGGAGTCATTAAAGAGTGTAGAATAAATTCAGAAATTTCACAGTACGGACATAAATCTTTGATATGATGAAGCTAAAGAGTGGTTGCTGTTCACAGTAACAAAGAGTGGCAAGATGAGGAGTGAGGAAAAGATGGATAAGACGAAAATTTTAGTAGTAGATGATGAGAGCAGGATGAGAAAGCTGGTAAAGGATTTTCTTGTGAGGCAGGGATATACCGTGTTAGAGGCCGCAGACGGCATGGAGGCAATGGACTATTTTTATGAGGATAAAGATATTGCGCTGATCATTTTAGATGTGATGATGCCGAAGATGGATGGATGGCAGGTTTGTCGGGAGATCCGTATGCATTCAAAGGTGCCGATCATCATGCTGACGGCAAGATCGGAAGAGCGGGATGAGCTGCAGGGATTTGATCTGGGAGTGGACGAATATATTTCCAAGCCGTTCAGTCCGAAAATCCTGGTAGCCAGAGTAGAAGCAATCCTTCGAAGGACGCAGGGAAGCGGAAACACAGATGAGATTTCAGCCGGCGGAATCGTGGTGGACAAAGCGGCACATACAGTGATGAGTGATGGATCACCGGTAGATCTGAGTTTTAAAGAGTTCGAGCTTTTGACATATTTTATCGAGAATCAGGGAATTGCACTTTCCAGAGAAAAGATTCTGAATAATGTGTGGAATTACGACTATTTCGGGGATGCCAGAACGATTGATACCCATGTCAAAAAACTCAGGAGCAAGCTGGGGGACAAGGGAGAATATATCAAGACCATCTGGGGGATGGGCTATAAGTTTGAGGTAGAGTAATGAAACATTCGATCAAAAGGCAGATGACCGTAGTATTCAGCGGACTGATCATTTTTATTCTGGTCATGATGTTTCTCGTATATTCCAAGTGTCTGGAGACATACTACATCATGCATAAGGAGAGGGACCTTCTGGAAGTGCATAAGACAGTAGGAACGGCACTGGCACAGGGAAATAAGGAAGATGAGCGCGCGTGGAAAGTGATGGAGCGTACGAATATATCCATGCTTGTCTTACAGGATAATCAGGTGATTTTCTCGCCGAGAGGAGATCAGGAACAGCTTGTCAGCCAGCTGCGCGGATATGTATTTAATCAGAATCAGGATGAAGGAGAGCTTCTGAAAAGTACGGACAACTATGAAATACGAAAGATCAGAGATCCGGTAGCAGGAATTGACTATCTGGAAATGTGGGGAACCTATTCTAAAGGAGCGATCTTTATTCTGAGGAGTCCATTGGACAGTATCTGGGAGAGCACGGCGCTTGCAAACAAGCTGCTGGTCTATGTCGGAATTGCGGCACTGGTGCTGGGAGGAATTCTGGTATCTTTGTTTGCGAGAAAGATTACAGAGCCGATCACACAGCTTGCTTCCCTTTCCAGACGGATGTCAGAGCTGGATTTTGACGCAAGGTACACCGGAGGTGGAGAGGATGAGATCGGAACGCTCGGGAATAATTTCAATATTATGTCCGAGCGTCTGGAGAAGACAGTTTCGGAACTGAAGCGCGCCAATAATGAGTTGATGAAGGATATTGAGAAGAAAGAAAAAATGGAAGATATGCGGAATGAATTTCTGGGCAATGTTTCCCATGAGTTAAAAACGCCGATCGCTTTAATCCAGGGATATGCAGAAGGATTGAAAGAAGGCGTCAGTGATGATCCGGAAAGCCGGGAGTTTTATTGTGATGTGATTATGGATGAAGCTTCCAAGATGAATCTCATGGTCAAGAATCTTCTGACGCTGAATCAGCTTGAGTTTGGAAATGATGAAGTTATATTCGAACGTTTTGATGTCTCCAAACTGATCCAGGGTGTGATCCAGAGCTGTGAGATCCTGATCCAGCAGGCCGATGCGAAGATTGATTTTATCGGTGAGAGTCCGGTCTATGTGTGGGCAGATGAGTTCAAAACAGAGCAGGTGATCCGCAATTATCTCACCAATGCGATCCACCATGTGGACAATGAGCGCAGAATCGAAGTCCGTGTCCTGTCAAAAGATGACATTGTTCGGGTGACGGTGTTCAACAGTGGTCATCCGATCCCTCAGGAGGATCTTGCAAAGTTGTGGGACAAGTTCTACAAAGTAGACAAAGCACATACCAGAGAGTATGGCGGTAACGGAATCGGACTGTCGATCGTCAAAGCAATCATGGAGTCCTTCCATCAGAAATACGGGGTCAGAAACTTTGACAATGGTGTGGAATTCTGGTTTGAGCTGGACGGGAAATCAGCTTTACATGAAGAACAAAATGCGATAAAATAATCTGCAAATGCAGGCATACAACGTGCCAACTGGAAACAGGAGGTGTTTTGTATGCCTTTTTTCATAGGAAAGAACGTTCAGATGAAAGGAGCACATACATGACAGTAATTATCGATTATGGCGCAGGAAATATCAAAAGTGTAGAAAAAGCACTGCTCTCTCTCGGACAGGAGGTCGTGATCACAGATGATGCAGATACGATTTTAAATGCCGAAAGGATCATACTTCCCGGTGTCGGCGCGTTTGGCAACGCGATGGCACAGCTTGAAAAAACCGGACTGGATGAAGTGATCCGCGAAGCTGTAAGAAGAAAAATCCCGTTTCTTGGAATCTGTCTTGGTCTTCAGCTCTTGTTTGAAAAGAGTGATGAAGCTTTGGGAGTGAAAGGCCTTGGGGTTTTAAAAGGGGAAGTGAAGAAGATTCCGGCAAAAAAAGGATTGAAGATTCCTCATATGGGATGGAATTCTCTGCATTTTGCGCATAATGGAAAGCTGTTTCAGGGAATCGAAGAGGGCGCATATGTTTATTTTGTGCACTCTTATTACCTGGAAGCAGAAGAAGAGTCGATCGTGAAAGCTTCTGCCGAATATGGGGTACATATCCATGCTTCCGTGGAAAAAGAAAATGTATTTGCCTGTCAGTTTCATCCGGAAAAAAGCGGTGAGACAGGTCTGAAGATCCTGAAAAATTTTACAGAACTGTAAGGGGGAAGAGGCGATGTTTACGAAGAGAATTATCCCATGTCTGGATGTAAATAACGGACGAGTTGTAAAAGGCGTGAATTTTGTGGATTTAAAGGATGCCGGGGATCCGGTAGAGATTGCGAAAGCGTATGACGCGGCAGGTGCAGATGAACTTGTGTTTCTGGATATTACCGCATCTTCTGACGGGCGCGGGACAGTGATCGATATGGTACGGGAAGTGGCAAAGTGTGTGTTTATTCCGTTTACAGTCGGCGGGGGAATCCGCACAGTGGAAGATTTTAAAGCACTGCTTCGCGAGGGGGCAGACAAGATTTCCATTAATTCTTCTGCGATCGCCAATCCGCAGCTGATCCGGGATGCAGCGGATAAATTTGGCAGCCAGTGTGTAGTGGTGGCGATCGATGCCAGAAAGAGAGAGGATGGAAGCGGCTGGAATATTTATAAGAACGGCGGACGCGTGGATGTCGGGATCGATGCCATTGAATGGGCGAAAAAGGTGGAAAGTCTGGGCGCAGGAGAAATTCTTCTTACAAGTATGGACTGTGACGGGACAAAAGCAGGATACGATTTGGAGCTGACCAAAGCGGTGGCAGAGAGCGTGTCCATTCCGGTGATTGCATCCGGCGGTGCGGGGACCGTGGAGCATTTCAAAGAGGCGCTGACAGACGGCGGCGCAGACGCAGCACTGGCGGCATCATTGTTCCACTATAAGGAACTGGAGATCCGGCAGGTCAAAGAATATTTGAGAGATCAGGGGATTTCCGTCAGACTAATATAGAACAAAAGAGAGGAAGTGAACATCATGTCTGGAATCAATGGAGACTGGTATGAAGCATTAAAGGGGGAATTTAAGAAACCTTATTATAAAACATTATTTAATACGGTCAATGAGGAGTATCGGACCAGACAGATTTTTCCGCCGGCGAATGATATTTTCAATGCGTTTCATCTGACACCTTTAAAAGATGTGAAGGTAGTGATTCTGGGGCAGGACCCGTACCACAATTTCAATCAGGCGCACGGGTTGTGCTTCTCGGTGAAAAAGGGAGTGCAGGTGCCTCCGTCTCTGGTTAATATTTATAAAGAGCTTCAGGATGATTTGGGCTGCACAATCCCGAACCACGGGTGTCTGACAAAATGGGCCGAGCAGGGAGTGCTGATGCTCAATACGGTGCTGACTGTACGGGCGCATCAGGCAAATTCCCACAGAGGAATCGGCTGGGAGGAATTTACAGATGCAGCGATCATGGCAGTCAACGCACAGGATCGGCCGATTGTTTTTATTCTGTGGGGAGCTCCGGCGCAGCGGAAAAAGCGGATGCTGAACAATCCGAAGCATTTGATCCTTGAGGCGCCGCATCCGAGTCCGTTGTCTGCATACCGGGGATTTTTCGGAAGCAGGCCGTTTAGCCAGACCAATCATTTTCTGGAAGAACATGGCGTTACACCAATCGACTGGCAGATTGAGTAGGGCTATCAGGAATCCAGATACTGAAAAAGCTGGTTTACCGTATGTTCTGCCATATCTGACTGATAGAAATAGTACAGCTTGTTATTGCGGACTTCATGGCATACAAAACCATTCAGATACAGCTGATTCATATGATGCGAAATAGTCGCAGTTGTCAAAGAGAGCCTTTTTGCCAGATCACTCTGGTAAGTAGGTTCTTTTTTTAGAATTGCAAGAATTGCCAGTTTGGTAGGATCTGAGAGCATTTTTAGATGTTCGCTGATCTGATCGAGTGTAAAGTCTTCTGGAAGAAAAAAGTCAATCGCACAGAACAGAATACCCAGACGGAGAATATTGGAACATTGTGTTTTAGCAGCAAAAGAAATATAAAAATCGGCCATGTTACAAAAGGAAAGACAAGGGAGGATGCAGGTGTCCTGCGGGAGTGTCGTTCCGATTCTGCGAAGCAGGATTTTCTGGCAGTCTTTGGAGGAAACCAGAGTATCACAGTATGTGTAAAGAGAATGATATTTGTTCAAAATCGGCTCAATTGCGGCGGCGATTTGTTTTAACAGGAAAAGACATTCTTCTATCCAGGTCTTTCCATCTAATAAAATTTGCAGCATGGCAAGTTTTTCAGGAGCATCCAGAGAACTTTTCAGGACACAGGATACCGGATCGGAAGGCGTTTCTTCAAGATGAAGGATGGAAGCGGTCCATTTTGCGCCGTGATCATCTTCAAAATGCCTGCAGATATCATCAAAAGAGACACCGTGCTCCATGATATCATAGTAGATGTAAAAGAAATCGCGAATGAAAAAAGTAGGAACATTCCCCTCATCTGGCGGTGTAAGCTGTGTATAAAGTGGATTTGAGAGATTCGGTGTGAGCGATTCGGAAGCTTCCATCATTTCCAGCAAAGGTTGGAAAAGCTCTGTGATCAGTTCTTTTTCCGGCCGCTTTGCGAGAATGCTGTTACGCATCGCGAGACAGTCATCCTTTAAAAGTTTTCGTGTTAAAATTCCAAATGCTTCTGCGTATAAATCAGGTGTCAGTTTGTTCATGGTTAAAAGTATTCCTTTCTAATCTAAATATTCTTATTTGAGTTTCGATATTTCCCGGTCAAAAAAGTCTCCGCATCTGCTGATCTTGAAAAGGAAAAGGAGCAGAAGAGAAAAGATCCCTGTTCCAAGAAAGATCATGGGGATTTTTATATAATGTACAATTCCCGCAAGCAGAAAAGAGAGAACCGGCATGATGGCACTTCCGGCAGAATTAAAAAATCCGGCGGCGCGGGCAAGGTATTCGGGTTCTACGATTTTGACAAACGTAGTATTGAGAAATGCCTGAAAAATTCCCATACCGCATCCCTGTATACAAAACAGTCCAATCCATACTGGCAGAGTCATGCCTCCATTCAGGGAAGGAAGGACTGCCAGAATCAGATAAAAGAGTCCCCATATCCCAAGAGAACACCAGGTATAGACAAAAGACGGCCGGATCAGTTTCTGGATTTTCGGATAGAAAAACAGAAGCAGCAGGCTCGATAAAGTCGTCAGAATATCAGCGCAGGCAAGGTATTCTGAGGATTTATTCAAGGTTCCGCTGATGTAGGCCGCCGAAAGGGAGGAAAGGATCGTGGCAAGTGCATTGCATAACAAAGCTCCGCTGACAAACAGAAGAAACAACTTGTTTTTGCAAAAATAAAGAACGCCTCCTTTTAGATTCTCCCAGTAATTAGTTTGCGTAATAGCCATATCCAGATGTTCTTCTACTTTCATCGCACCAATCAGGCATGCAGAAAGGAAAAAACTCAGCAGATCCAGACCGATGGCAAGGCCGGGGGCTATGGCCACAAGAACTCCTCCTGCAGCAGTTCCTGCGATCATACAGATCTGAGAACTGATCTGATTGAAGTTGATGCCCTCGTCAAGCTCTTCGTTGGCAAGCACTTTTGGCAGATAAGAAACTCCGGCGGGAATGCGAAATGCCTCGATACTATTAAAGAGAAAGGTAAATGCAACAAACATCCATGGCTGTAGAAAATCTGTCAGAAACAGCAGCAAAAATCCTGAAAGAGAGAGTCCGCGAAGGAGATCAGACCACACCATAACCTTTTGTTTTTGCATCCTGTCCACGAATGGAGCGGCCAGAGGCTGGAATAAAACAGTAGGAAGGACATTGGCTGCAAACACAATGGCAGAAAGACTGGCATTTTTCGTCAGAGCATAGGTCAGCCATGTGAATGCAATCGAATCAATCCCGTCACCAAGACGATTGATCATATTGGCAGACAAAAGTTTTACATAGTTTCGATTTTGAAAGAGGGTACGGTACATACAGATCACAACCTTTCTTAAAACAATAGATAAATATCTAATAAAATTATAGAATATTATTAGATATATATCAATGAATAAAAGCGGAGAGGTATTGTAAAGGCTGATTGAAACAGTCAACAGACAAGCTGTTTTATTACAATCTTAAGAAAATTTTAATGAATTACCAAGCAGAAATTTTTAAATTCTTTTATATAATGTAGTGCATTGGGAGGAGGTATGGTGTGAAAAAGATCATTGAAGTAAAGAATTTATACAAATTGTATAAGCTTGGAGATTCTGCGGTGCGGGCACTCAACGGAGTCAGTCTGGAGATTTATGAGGGTGAATTCTGTGCCATTGTAGGTACTTCCGGCTCCGGAAAATCGACGATGCTGAATATGCTGGCAGGTCTGGAAAAACCCACAAAAGGAGAAGTTATTATAGACGGACAGCATATTGAGAATTTAAAAGAGGATCAGCTTGTCAGATTCAGGAGAGAAAAAGTCGGATTTATTTTTCAGTCATTTCAGCTTTTAGGCAGTATGAATGCGTTGGAAAATGTGGCACTTCCTTTGAGTTTCCGTGGTATGCCGAAAGCCAAACGCCTGGAAAAAGCGGATAAGATGCTGGATCTGGTCAAGCTGAAAAAGCATAAGAAGCATCTGCCAAATCAGATGTCCGGAGGACAGCAGCAGAGAGTTGGTGTGGCGAGAGCACTGGTGGTAGATCCGAAGATCATTTTTGCAGATGAGCCGACAGGAAATCTGGATTCCCGTACATCAAGGGAAGTCATGGCGCTGATGCAGCAGGTGGTCAGAGAGCAGAAGAAAACACTGGTCATGGTAACCCATGATGATCATCTTGCGGGATATGCAGACCGCATCTTCCATATTATAGACGGGAAAATCGTCAAAGTAGAAGACAATAGAAAAAAAGCAAGGGAACATGCAGAGCAGGGAGGAAATGAGCAATGAGACGATGGAAACAGGCAATGGGAGTGATCGTAAGTTTTGCACTGGTGGCGGCAATGCTGCTTCCGATGAGTGCACTGGCGGGAGAGCAGGCGATTCCCACGATACGGCTGACACTCGGAAACGGACAGACAACACCACAGTATGCAGCAGGAGAGACAAGTGAACTCTTGATTCGGGTGTGGAACAAGGGAACACAGGATGCGGGGAATGTAAAGATTTCTCCGATACTTGATGATGCGGCGAGCTGGCCGTTTGAAATCGCCGATATGAACAATGAACTGGAGCTGGGAACAATCCCGGCGGGACAGTACGCAGAAGCAGTCTGGAAAGATTTAAAGGTACGCGATGATGTAGAGACAAAATCATACAAACTGGCGTTTACAGTGACTTATGATGATGGTGAGAACCAATTCCAGAGTACACCTTACATCTTTGCGAAGACAACGGCAAAGCCGGAGGAAAAACCAGATGACAATAACAACAATAACAATGCACAGCTGGAAACACCGCAGGAGCCACAGGGCGGCGGAGAAATTTTAGCTGGTGGAGTGACAAACACGGATCCGATCATCTCCGGAGGAAGTGGCGGCGGAACTTCTACTGCTTCAGTACCGCGAGTGATCGTGACAGGGTTTAATACAGATCCGGGCGATGTCAATGCGGGAAGCAACTTTAAACTGATCATTCATTTGAAGAATACATCTTCCACGACAGCGGTTTCCAATATGCTGTTTGATCTTCAGGCACCGGCTTCCGGAACAGACGCAGCAGCAGAGGCGCCGGCATTTTTGCCTGCATCCGGTTCCAGCTCGATTTATCTGGATGGAATCCCGGCAGGAGGGACAAAAGATATTTCCATTGATCTGAATGCAAGAGCAGATCTGGTTCAGAAACCATATAGTATTGCGATGTCCATGAAATATGAGGACGGCAATGCCACACAGTTTGAAAGTGCTTCCAGTCTGGCAATCCCGGTAAAGCAGGCAGCCAGATTTGAATTGAGTGACATTGAAGTGGCGCCGGAATCCGTTGCTGTTGGAGAAGAGGCAAATATTACCTGCAGTCTTTACAATACCGGACGAATCAAGCTTTACAATGTAAAAGCCAAATTTGAAGGGGAAGGTCTGACAGGAAAAGAAATATTTGTAGGAAATATAGAGCCGGGGGCAACAGGTTCTATTGACGGAATCGTAACAGCAAATCAGGAGATGGATGAGACGAAAAAGTGTAAAGTTGTGATTTCTTATGAAGATGAAGCCGGAAAAAGTGCGAGCATGGAGAAAGAATTTCCTCTGACAGTAACACCTGCACAGAATCCTGCAGATATGATGCCGGTGGAGGCAGAAGCACCGGAAAAAGGACTCCCGGTTGTTCCGATCGTGATCGCGGTTGTAGTGGTGGCAGGAATTGTTACAGTTGTATTGCTGCGCAGACATAAGAAGAAAAAAATGGCGGCTTTGGAAGAGGAGGACTTGCTGAATGAGGTGGATCGATTTACTGAGGATGAGTAGCAACAGTCTGAAACGAAGAAAGCTTCGGACGTTTTTGACAGTGCTGGGTGTTGTCATTGGTACTGCATCTATCGTAGTCATGATCTCGCTGGGTCTTGGACTTCAGGAATCGATGTATCAGGAAATTGAGCAATCCGGAGGTGTTACAAGTCTGACAGTGACAGGAAAAGGTTCTTCCCAGATGGGCGGTTTCTATATGGGGGATACCAGCAACGAAGAGGAAGCGACCAAATATACAACAGATGATGTGATCGAACAGATTAAAAAGCTGGATCATGTGGCAGATGTGCAGCCGGTTTTGTCAATTGATGCACTTTTAAAGAAAAACGGATATATCGGATATTGTCCTCTGACAGGTATGACAGAGGAAGGGCTGAAAGATCTGAACATCAAACTGGCACCGGGCGGAAGCCTTCCGAAAGCAGGCGGTGCGGAACTGGATCTGGTTATCGGAAATAATGTTATTACAAACTTTTCAGAAGAATCAACAGGAAAGATGTATTGGGAGACAGGAGTGCTTCCGGATATAGATCTGGCTCATGATTCATTGTTTTTGATCCTGGATCAGGAGGCATATTATTCGAGTCAGTCGCCATCTACGGGAGCAGCAGCACCGGAGAGCGGTGGAGACGGCAATACACAGAAGTGTACAAAGCCGCCGAAAAAGTATGTCGTACGGGCAAGCGGCATGGTGGAAGGAGATGTGGATACATACAATGCAAATTCCTACTCTGTGTATTGTAACCTCGAGACATTGAAAAGCATGCTGAAAAAGGAGTTCAGCGGCAGAGCAATTCCGGGACAGCCGACTACAAAATCCGGAAAACCATATAAGGATTTTGTATATTCCTCACTGAAAGTCAAGGCAGATGATATTGACAATGTAGATGCACTGTCCACAGAAATCCGAAATATGGGATTTCAGGTGACTACAAATGTGGAGTATATGGACAGTATGAAAAAACAGTTTGCCATGGTGCAGGCGGTTCTTGGTGGAATCGGCGCCGTGTCACTGTTTGTAGCGGCGATCGGAATTGCCAATACAATGATGATGTCCATTTATGAGAGGACAAAAGAAATCGGTGTGATCAAGGTATTGGGATGCAGCCTGCGTAATATCAAGCAGATGTTTCTTTTAGAAGCAGCGTTTATTGGATTTATCGGCGGACTGGTTGGAAATATCTTAAGTTTTTTGATCTCTTTTGCGATCAATGCGATCGTGGCCAGCAGCGGGGCAATGGGAGTGGAGGGAAATATTTCCTATATTCCGTTCTGGCTGGCAGCGGCATCCATGATTTTTGCAGTATTTGTGGGGATGGCGGCAGGTTATTTCCCGGCACTTCGGGCAATGCGGCTGAGTCCATTGGCAGCAATCCATAATGAATAAAGGCAAATTATTAATTCAAATATTTCGCTATTGCAGAGGATGCATTTTTATGTGTGAAGTTTGAGTATAAAAAAAGCAGGAATCAGTGCAGTTCCTGCTTTTTGAAATCATAAGTTTCGGGATATTTCTCTGATACGCGGAAGGTAATCGGAATCAAGGCGGCTAAATACTAATACTCTGCCAGAATTTCCCGACAGCCCCTTTTACGTAATAAGAAACGATGGAGTTTTCAAGGGGAAAATGAATTTCAACTTTCTCTTTTTAAATAATCGTGCTATAATGCAGAAAAGCATAAAAATTCTGGTTTTCTAAGCGGAACCATACCGCATCTTTTATTCTAAGTCATATCGGAAAATCTCTATGCTTTGATTTCAATCTAAAACAGCAGAGAGGTTTGAGAGAAAGATGCCGTATTGGAAAGCCTCCTGCAGCTATTTTCATTCAAGGAGGTATTTATATGAACCAGACAACACAGATGCAGCCCGTAAACAGACTGTACAAATCGAGGATTTTTGCCATGCTCTACAGTGACAGGAAAGATCTGCTCGATCTGTACAATGCGGTCAGCGGAAAGCATTATGAAGATCCGGAATTGCTGGAAATCAATACACTGGAAAATGCAATCTACATGTCGATGCATAATGATCTGTCCTTTCTCATTGATTCCAGACTTTCCCTGTATGAGCATCAGTCCACCTACAGTCCTAACCTGCCCCTGCGGTATTTGTTTTATATCTCGGATCTGTATTCCGGGATGACAAAAGATGAAAACCTGTATGGTACGAAATGTATTCAGATCCCGACCCCGCAGTTTGTGATCTTTTACAATGGAAGTCAGGAACAGCCGGATCGAAAAATTTTAAGATTGTCTGATGCGTATTGCGTCAAAGAAGAACATCCGGCATTGGAATTGACTGCGGTGATGCTGAACATCAACCGCGGGCATAATGAAAAGTTGAAGGAAATGTGCAAATCTCTGAAGGATTACTCGGAATATACTGCAAGAGTGCGGGAGTACGCCCAGGTAAAGCCGGTGGAAGAAGCAGTGGAACAGGCAATCAGTGAGTGTATTCGGGAAGGGATCATGGCAGAGTTTTTGAAACAAAACAGAGCGGAGGCGAAACAAGTGAGTATTTATGAATATGATGAGGAAAAGCATATGCGGCAGGAGCGGGAAGCGTCCTGGGAAGAGGGCAGAGAGGTTGGAAGAGAAGAAGGACGAGAAGAGGGACGAGAAGAAGGACGAGTACAAGGGAGAGAAGAGGGAAAATTCGAAGGGAAAATTGAGCTTCTTAGAATGCAGATTCAAAAGAAACTGGTAAAAGGAAAATCTATTTCTGAGATTTCAGAGGAACTTGAAGAAGAGGAAGATGTTATTGCACAAATGATCCGAGAGATGGGAGAAGAGAGGGCAGCGGACAAGCATCTGCCCCCAAAACTTTCCCATTGAGTTTACCTGACGATGATCCAGTCTATACCCTGAAAAAAGTGATGGAGGAGTTAGAATACACATCAATGAGGTGGAATTATGTTGGCAGTGAAAAGTATGGATGTAAGAGGGCATTTTAAAGAGTGGTGTGATAAGGTTTTCAGCGGTGAGACATTGATTATCTCACGTCCTAAGAATGAAAATATCGTAATGATTTCAGAAACAGAGTATAATGAAATGATGAGAATAAAACGAAATGTAGAGTATCTTGCACGTATTGACAAAAGTTTGGAGGAATTAAATGCAGGGAAAACAATGTCATTTTCATTGGAAGAATTAACAGAAATGGAATCAGAGAATGGATGAAGCTAACAGGCTTGTTTATCAGATAGATGAATTACAAAATATAAAAGTCATATCATGCAGAGGATACTATGAAGAGTGATATTGAGAATAGACTAAAAAAGGAGAAAAACAATGTTTCGATTATGGGGAAAAGAGTTTAAAGACAACCGGATGCTGCGTGACACGGTGATTTGCGACGATTCGGATGAGACACGCACACATAAAATTTTCAATGCTCTGGAGGAAATCTGCTATGAGTTTGATCTGAGCAAGCCGATCTGGCTGGATGTAACGATTGCAGAATTTAAGAAGCATGCAAAGGCGAGATTTTATCAGGATAATTTTGTGGATTCCATTGATTTTGATTATCTGGAGATCCAGATCATTGAGGAGTAGCATATGAATAAGAATACATTCAGCAACCGGGTGACATGGTACAATTTCATATTGTGTATTTTTGTTGTGTGGATTCATGCACAGAATGTTGATCTGTTTACAGAAGTAGTGATGATCGATGGAAAACTGCTGTTCAATCAGATTGAGCAGACGATCGTTTCCGATATTGCAGTGGTTGGTGTGGCAGGATTTTTCCTGTGTTCCGGATACCTGTTTTACAGAAATTATTCCTGGGGGAAAGTGCTGGAAAAATACAAGACGCGGTTTGTGGGACTGCTGATTCCGTATGTGATCTGGACACTGCTTTACTATTTCATTCATGTAGGGGTGTCCTATATCACACCTTTGCGGGCTGTGTTCAATGAACCACCGATCACAGTAACCTGGAAGGGGATCGTGGATGCGGTACTCAATTACAGATACTGTGCGTTTTTATGGTTTTTACAGTTTTTGATCTTATTTGTTGTGATTTCTCCTCTGATCTATCTGCTGATCAGCAATAAATATATGGGGATCGTGGCGATCGTTCTGGTACTTGTCATTGACAGTACCGGTATCTGTGGAGATCTGGCATTCGGAAGTGTACAGGCACAGGCATTTTGCAACTGGCTGTTTATTTATATGACGGGTGGATATATCGGAGTTCACGGAAGCAGTGCAGTAGAAAGTAAGAATACAAGCTGGCTGCTGCTTTTGGCGAGCACGATCCTTGCAGTTCTGGCGTATTATTTTTTCAAACATTCGCCGAGTATGTTCACCAATCTGATGTATCTTCTGCTGTTTGCATCTGCCTTGTGGTGTCTGATCTGTAAATTGCCGCTTCCGATGGCAGCGAGCTGGCAAAAACATACTTTTATGGTATATATGACACATTTTCTGATCGCGCGGGGGATGAACGTACTGGTGAGTAAGTATCTTTCTGCTTCCATGTGGCCGGGGATCCTCTTGTTTTTCCTGCTTCCGGCGCTTTGCTTTGCACTAATCGCACTGTTTTGGCGAATCTGTGGAAAAGGACAGTCCTTTGTGTGGAAAATGTTGTCCGGAAACAGGTAGAGTGTGGAAAAGTTAAAAAAAGAGGAGTAAACTCGGATGAAAAAGATACTCATCATAGAAGACGACCGTGCACTCGGAGAAGGTATCGCGCTGGGGCTTGGAACGAATACATATGAATTTACCCGCTGTGAAACCTTGAAAGAGGCAGAGGAAGCATGGGAGAAGGAGGCATTTGATCTGGTTATTCTGGATCTGAACCTGCCGGATGGCAGCGGCTATGATTTTTTGAAAACATGCCGCAGTCAGTCTGACATTCCGGTTTTGATGCTGACAGCCAATGATCTGGAAATAAATGAAGTAATAGGATTTGAGCTGGGCGCGAATGACTATGTGACAAAGCCGTTTCATCTGGCTGTTTTGCGCGCGAGGATTCAAAATCTTCTGCGAATGACCGCAAAAGAGGACAAAAGTGTTTATGAGGATGCCAGGTTTCGATTTGATTTTGCAAAACTGTATTATCAAAAAGATGGGCAGACAGTAGTCCTTAGCAATACAGAACAGAAACTTTTAAAACTCCTGGTAGACAATCAAAAAACCACACTTAGCAGGCAGATGTTGATCGACCGGGTTTGGACAGACGGTGCAGAATATGTAGATGAGAATGCGCTGTCAGTAGCGATCAGCAGACTGCGGAACAAGCTGGAGGATACGCTGTCACGACCGATGTTCATCCAGAATGTGTACGGCATCGGTTATGTGTGGCAGCCGGCAAAGGAGAAGACATGGCGTGGATAAGCAGAAAGACCTATGAACATCTGGAAGAGATGCTGGATGCTGCAATTGCGGAGGAGTTTGAAGAGTCTGCCTATGACGAAAGTGAAATGTCCAGACTGGAGACAAAGTGGAAACGCTTCTTAAGCGCATCGGCATTGAGTGCGGATAATGTGAAAAAAGAGCATCTTGCGGTGCAGGAGATGGTATCGGATATTTCGCATCAGGTGAAAACACCGATCGCGAATCTGCGTCTGTATGGAGAAATCCTGCAGGAGCGCCTGGAAGGTGAAAATAAAGCGCTCGCACAACGGTTGATGGAGCAGACAGAATTACTGGATTTCCTGATTCAGTCTCTGGTCAAAATTTCTCGTCTGGAGTCCGGTACGATACAGGTTCTTCCGAAGAAACAGCATCTTTGTCCGCTACTGGAGGCAGTCATCAAACGGGGGGAAGAAAAGCAGAAAAAGCGAAATATCAGGCTGTTGAAAACGGGATGGGATGCAGAGCTTTCTGCCCGCTTTGACCGGAAGTGGACAGAAGAAGCGGTATACAATATTCTGGACAATGCCTTGAAATATACGAAAGGGAGCAGTACGGTAAAAATCCATGTGAAGCCTTACGAGTTCTTTGTATGCGTTGAAATAGAAGACGAAGGTCCGGGTGTGATATTGGATGAAGTTCCTCGTTTGTTTGATCGATTTTACCGGAGTCCGCAGATGAAGGACAGAGAAGGTGTGGGACTGGGATTGTTTCTGTCGCGGGAAATTTTGAAAAAGCAAAAAGGATATATCAAAGTGAAAAATGGAGAAAAGGGCGCCTGTTTTCAGATCTATCTTCCAGTGTGAATGATCACCTCTCAGGAGAATCTTTCAAAACTGTTAGATTTGAGAAAGGATGAGGAAAGTGTTGTGTGGTAAAGTCTATTCATAGAAGTTGAATAGGCTTTTTCTATACATAGAGCAGAGAGGAGATTGGGTATGGGAACGATATTAAAGACCGAGCTATTGAAAAAATATTACGGAACGGGAGAAAATCAGGTGCGGGCGCTGGATGGAATTGATCTTTCGATTGAAGACGGAGAATTTATCGCAGTTGTGGGAACTTCCGGCAGTGGAAAATCGACACTTCTGCATATGCTTGGAGGGCTGGACCGTCCGACTTCAGGAAAGGTATATGTGGATGGCAAAGATATTTTTTCTCTGAAGGATGATGCCTTATGTGTATTCCGCAGACGGAAGATCGGATTTGTATTCCAGAGTTATAATCTTGTGCCGGTTTTAAATGTGGAAGAAAATATTTGTCTTCCGATCGAACTGGACGGAGGAAAGGCAGATCGCAGTTATATCCGGGAGATTGAAGAGGTGCTGGGAATCGAGAACAAACGAAAAAGCCTGCCGGGACAGCTCTCCGGCGGGCAGCAGCAGAGAGTGGCGATTGCGCGGGCGCTGGCAGCAAAACCGGCGATCGTACTGGCAGATGAACCGACGGGAAATCTGGATTCCAGAACCAGTCAGGATGTGCTGGGACTTCTGAAAGTGACCGGAAATCAGTTCAAACAGACCATTGTGATGATCACGCACAATGAAGAGATTGCCCAGATGGCAGACCGGATCATCCGGATCGAGGATGGAAAGATCCTGGAGAGGCGGTGATCGAATGAAGGTAAAAAATAAAGCAGTCATCAAAAAACTGTCGCATCGGGTGCTGGCAGCGAAAAAGAAGAAAAATATCATCAGCGTTCTTGCTATCGTGCTGACCACTGTTTTATTCACAGCGGTGTTCACCATTGGCGGAAGTATGATCAAAAGTACCAGGGAAAGTACGATGATCCAGGTTGGGTCCAGTGCACATGCAGGAATGGAGCGACTGACAAAAGAGCAGTTCGATATTGTGTCAAAGGATCCGAAAATACATGGTGTTTCTTATAATATTTATGCGGGAAATGCAGTCAATCCTGAATTTAAAAATTTTCCTGTAGAGGTGCGTTACCGGGAGAATCTGGATGCCCAATATACGTTTTCGGAGCCGGAGACAGGAAGAATGCCAAAAGCAAAGGATGAGATCGCAGCAAGTTCTCTTGTCTTAAAAGACCTGGGAGTTCCGTGCAGGCTTGGAGAAACATTTACGCTGGAGATTGCTGTGAATCAAGAGATCATCCAACATACCTTTACGCTGGTCGGATATTGGAAAGGAAATCAGGGAATGATGGCGCAGTGTGTGAATATATCCAGAGAGCTCTGTGAAGAAATCGCGCCCACTCCTTCAGAGCCATACTACAAAAATACGGAAAATTACAGTGGCTACATGGATGTGGAACTCAATTTTTCGACCGCATGGAATATTCAGAAGCAGGCGGATGCGTTGATGCAGCGCTGCGGATTTGATTCGAATCAGGTGAAATGCGGGGTGAACTGGGCATACGAGACAGACAGTATTGAGACAGAGGATGCGATCATTCTGGCAGGTCTGCTCCTTTTGATTATGCTTTCCGGATATCTGATCATTTATAATGTATTTTATTTGAATGTGTTCAACGATATTCGTTTTTACGGGCTGTTAAAGACCATTGGGACGACGGGAAGGCAGTTACGAAGAATCGTGAGAAAACAGGCGTGGAGACTCTGTCTGTTTGGAATTCCGGTTGGACTGGCACTTGGCTGGTGTGCAGGAAGAGTGCTGGCGCCGATTATGATGAGCGTATTGGATCAGCAGGTGGATGCGTATTCGGCAAATCCGCTGATCTTTGCGGGAGCAACATTGTTTACGATTTTTACGGTTCATATCAGCTGTATCAAGCCATGCCGGATTGTATCGAAAACTTCTCCGGTGGAAGCAGTGAAATATACCGGACAGAAGGTGCACAAAAAGAAACGGAAAACAAGAGGATTTCACACTTGGTCCATGGCTGCGGCAAATCTGGGACGCAGCCGGAAAAAGCTCGTGCTGGTCGCAGGTTCTCTGTCTCTGAGCCTGATTATTTTGAACAGTGTGTATACCACAGTGCAGGGATTTGATATGGATAAATTTCTGGAAAGCGTGATGATCTCAGATTACATGGTGACAGATCGAAGTGTGATACAGTATCTTGGGTATCGGGAGCAGCAGGGTGTGACAAAAGAATTTGAAGAGGCACTGAAACAGCAGGAAGGCATAGAAAATCTGTCTGAAATTTATGGGTCTGGGTGTTCTCATGCCTTTTCGGAAGCAGAATGGAAAAAAGTGAAACAGATTATAGAAACTCCCAAGTTTCAGGAATCTTTAGAGCATCCGGAAGATGTGGAAAGGATGAAAGAAGAGAAGGCGGATTATTTTACACTGTATGGAATTGATGAATATCTGGTGGATCAGATCGTGGTGTATGCCGGGACATTGGACTGGGAAAAATTTAACAGTGGAAACTATATTCTGGTGAATACTTATAATACAGTGACAAATGAGGATCAGATGCCATTGTACCAGCCGGGGGATAAGGTTACGCTGACTTTTTCAAATGGATCCGCAAAGGAATATGAAATTCTGGCAATGGCAGAGATCCCGACAGCAGTAGGTGATCAGTCTTACGGCTACCCATTTGATATCGAATGTATTCTTCCGGCAGGCGAGTTGAAAGCACAGGAAGGTGAGAGACAGCCAACGCGTGTGATCTTTGATGCAAAGAAAGGATATGAAGATGCTGTTACATCCTGGTTAAAGGAATTTTGTGGCGGAACAGAAAATTCTCTTGCGTACCGGACCAAAAGAGATTATCTGCAGGAATTTGGCAAAATGAAACAGATGTATTCGATTGCAGGGGGAGCGCTCAGTTTTATTCTTGCCCTGATCGGTGTGCTGAATTTTGTCAATGTAATTACGACCTCGATCCTGTCAAGAAAACAGGAATTTGCGATGATGGAATCCATCGGAATGACCGTCGGGCAGCAGAAGCGGATTTTGCGGACGGAGGGCTTATTCTATGCGGTCATTACCATACTGATCAGCGTGTCGTTTGGAAGCGGGATCAGCTACGGTGTGGTAAAAGCTGTGACTGCACAGATGTGGATGTTTGAGTATCACTTTACCCTGACCCCGATTCTGATCAGCATTCCGTTTCTGTTTCTGATCACCTGGCTTGTGCCGGAAATCTGCTATCGCAGAATGCGGACTGTGACGGTGGTGGAGCGACTGCGGGAAGTGGAGAATTAGAAAAAAACCAACTTGACAAACAGGAATTGTCAGTGTAAAATGCAAAACATATCAGACAAAGGCGTCTTTTACGTATATTTTTACGTAGAGGGGGCCTTTTTTTGTTGTGATAAGAGAATCTGATTACAGGAGGGGCTTGATTATGTGTTCAATTATAGGATATTGCGGTATTTGCGATGATCTGGATGAGTTTCAGAAAGGATTTGATAAAACGATTTCCAGAGGACCGGATGACAGCAGGATTGTAGATACCGGAAATGGTCTGCTTGGATTCCACAGACTTGCGATCATGGGGCTTACGGCATCCGGGATGCAGCCGTTTTCACTGGGTGGCAGTTATGTGGTATGCAATGGAGAAATTTTCGGATTTGAGCGTTTGAGAGAAAGCCTTTCCGACAGATATACGTTTCAGAGTGATTCGGACTGCGAAGTACTTCTGCCGCTCTATGAGACATATGGTACAGAAATGTTTCGTATTCTGGATGCGGAGTTTGCCTGCATCATCTATGACGGAAAAACACAGGAATATATTGCGGCAAGAGATCCGATCGGTATCCGCCCGCTCTATTATGGATATGATAAGAAGGGAACCATCGTATTTGCAAGTGAAGCCAAAAATCTGATCGGGCTGTGTGAAAAAATCCATCCGTTCCCGCCGGGGCATTATTATAAAGACGGAGAATTTGTCTGCTACTGCGAGATTACAAAGGTGGATGAGATCTGTCAGGATGATCTGGAGCAGGTGTGCGCCAATATTCGGGAAAAACTGGTGATAGGGATCGAAAAGCGGCTGGTGGCAGATGCGAAAGTCGGATTTCTTCTCTCCGGAGGGCTGGATTCGTCGCTTGTGTGCGCAGTGGCAGCGAGAAAGAGTAAAACTCCGATCCGTACATTTGCAATTGGGATGCAAAAAGATGCCATCGATTTGAAATACGCAAAAGAGGTGGCAGATTACATCGGAAGTGAGCATACAGAAGTAATCATTACAAAAGAGGACGTGCTCTCGGCACTGGAGGATGTGATCGGACTTTTGGGAACGTTTGATATTACAACAATCCGTGCCAGCATAGGGATGTATCTTATCTGCAAAGCCATTCATGAGCAGACGGATATCCGGGTTCTTCTGACTGGAGAAATTTCAGATGAACTGTTTGGATACAAATATACGGATTTTGCACCGTCGGCACAGGCATTTCAGAAAGAATCAGAAAAGCGGGTCAGAGAGCTGCATATGTACGATGTCCTTCGGGCAGACCGGTGTATTTCCGTAAATTCTCTGGAAGCCAGAGTGCCATTTGGAGATTTGGACTTTGTCCGGTATGTGATGGCGATCGATCCCGGAAAAAAACAGAATGTGTATCAAAAGGGAAAATACCTGCTCCGCCATGCGTTTGAGACAGGGGACTACCTGCCGGAACACATTCTCTGGAGAGAAAAGGCAGCATTTTCGGATGCGGTGGGACATTCTATGGTAGACGACCTGAAAGAGTACGCTGATACATGTTACACAGAGGAAGCGTTTGAAAAGGAACGTCAAAAATATACTTATGCACAGCCGTTTACAAAAGAGTCTCTTTTGTATCGGGAGATTTTTGAAAAATATTATCCGGGACAGGCGGAAATGATCGCAGGCTTCTGGATGCCGAATCAGGAGTGGGAGGGCTGTGATGTGACAGATCCATCTGCACGCGTACTGGCGAACTATGGCGCCAGCGGAGAGTAAAAGGTGTGAACAGAAAAATAAACAGAGAGGAATAGGATAGAATGAAAAATTACATGGAACAAGAGACAAAAAGTCTGTATCGGGAACAATTTGAGCATGATAACTGTGGAATCGGCGCGGTAGTAAACAGCAAAGGGATCAAAAGCCACAAAACCGTGGAAAACGCGCTGAAGATTGTAGAAAACCTGGAACACAGAGCGGGAAAGGATGCCGAAGGGAAAACCGGAGATGGTGTCGGAATTCTGCTTCAGATCTCTCATAAGTTTTTTCAGAAGGTCTGTAAAGAGCTGGGGATCAGCCTGGGAGAAGAAAGAGAGTACGGGATCGCGCAGTTTTTCTTCCCGCAGGAAGAATTACAGCGCAATCAGGCAAAGAAGATGTTTGAGATCATTGTAGAAAAAGAAGGGCTGGAACTTCTTGGATTTCGTGAGGTTCCGGTGCATCCGGAGGTGCTGGGAGAAAAGGCAAGAAGTTGTATGCCGCACATTGTTCAGGCATTCATCAAAAAGCCGGAGCATGTGGAGAAAGGACTGGAGTTCGAGAGGAAGCTTTATATTGCCCGCCGGGTGTTTGAGCAGAGTAATGACAACACCTATGTGGTATCCATGTCCAGCAGAACGATCGTATACAAAGGAATGTTTTTAGTGGGACAGCTTCGGACATTTTTTGCGGATCTTCAGGATCCGGATTATGAGTCTGCGATCGCACTGGTACATTCCCGTTTCAGTACGAATACAAATCCAAGCTGGGAGAGAGCGCATCCGAACCGTTTTATGGTACACAATGGAGAGATCAATACGATCCGCGGAAATGCAGACAAGATGCTGGCAAGAGAGGAAACTATGGAATCCGGTGCCTTGAAAGGAGAGCTTCACAAGATTCTTCCGGTTGTAGATACCAGAGGATCTGACTCTTCCATGCTGGATAACACGCTGGAATTCCTGGTGATGAGCGGAATGGAGCTTCCGCTGGCGATGATGATCGCAATTCCGGAGCCATGGAGCAAAAATGCCACACTTTCTCAGGATGTCAGGGATTTTTATCAGTACTATGCGACTATGATGGAGCCATGGGACGGTCCTGCTTCCATCGTGTTCTCAGACGGAGATATCATGGGAGCGGTTCTGGATCGAAACGGTCTGCGTCCGTCCCGTTATTATGTGATGAAAAACGGAGATTTGATCCTGGCTTCCGAAGTCGGAGTTCTGGATGTGCCGGAGGAAGAGGTCGTGTTAAAAGAACGTCTCCATCCGGGAAAAATGCTGTTGGTCGATACAGTAAAAGGCAAAATATATCAGGACGAAGAGCTGAAGGAAATGTATACAACAAAGCAGCCTTACGGAGAATGGCTGGACAGCAATCTGGTGGAACTCAAAGACTTGAAAATTCCGAATATGCGTGTAGAAGAGTACGAGCCGGTAAAGAGAAAACAGCTTCAGAAAGCATTTGGATACACATACGAAGAATATCGCAATTCAATTCGGAACATGGCATTAAACGGAGGCGAATCCATTGCGGCAATGGGTGTGGACACACCGCTTGCAGTGCTTTCTGATAAGAGACGTCCGCTGTTTGATTATTTTAAACAGCTCTTTGCGCAGGTGACCAATCCGCCGATCGATGCGATCCGTGAGGAAATCGTGACCTGTACGACTGTCTATGCAGGAAAACAGGGAAATCTTCTGGAAGAAAAAGAAGAAAACTGCCGGGTATTAAAGATCAACAATCCGATCCTGACAAATACAGATATGTTGAAGATCAAAAAAATGAAAAAAGAAGGATTCCGGGTTGCAGTTGTTCCGATTACTTATTATAAAAGCACGAAGCTGGAGAGAGCTCTGGAGCGCCTGTTCGTGGAAGTTGACAAGGCATATAAAGACGGAGCAGACATTCTGGTACTGTCTGACCGGGATGTGGATGAAAACCATATGGCGATCCCGTCTCTTCTGGCAGTTTCTGCAGTGCATCAGCATCTGGTGGCAACGAAGAAACAGACCTCACTTTCTCTGATCCTGGAGTCGGGAGAACCAAGGGAGGTTCATCACTTTGCGACACTGCTCGGATATGGAGCGTGCGCAGTGAATCCGTATCTTGCATTGGATACGATCCATGAGCTGATCGAAGAGGAGATGCTGGACAAGGACTACTATGCGGCAGTGGAGGATTATACACTGGCGATCCTGCACGGAATCGTGAAGATTTCATCCAAGATGGGAATTTCCACGATCCAGTCTTATCAGGGAGCGAAGATCTTTGAAGCGATTGGAATTTCAAAAGAAGTGACAGACAAATATTTCGCAGGTACAGTCAGCCGTGTGGGCGGTATCACCATGGAGGATATCGAGAAGCAGGTAGATGAATACCATACAAAAGCATTTGATCCGCTGGGACTGACAACGAATCTGGCGCTGGAGAGTATGGGAAAACACAAGAGACGTGCAGATGGTGAAGAACACCGCTATAATCCGGAGACGATCCATTTGCTGCAGCAGGCGACCTGGACCGGGAATTATGAATTGTTTAAAGAGTATACGAAAAAGATCGATGCAGAGGAGACGGGATATCTGAGAAGCCTCATGGATTTTGCCTATGCAGAAAAAGAGATTCCGCTGGATGAAGTGGAGAGTGTGGAAGATATTGTGAAGCGATTTAAGACAGGAGCCATGTCCTACGGATCCATTTCACAGGAAGCGCATGAGACACTGGCAATCGCGATGAATCATCTGCATGGAAAATCCAACTCCGGAGAAGGCGGAGAGAGTGACGAGCGCCTGGATTCCGCAAATACAGAAACAGACAGATGTTCTGCCATCAAACAGGTTGCATCCGGAAGATTTGGTGTGACAAGCCGTTATCTGGTCAGCGCAAAGGAAATCCAGATTAAACTGGCACAGGGCGCGAAACCGGGTGAAGGAGGTCATCTGCCGGGGAAAAAGGTGTATCCGTGGGTGGCAAAGACAAGACATTCCACACCGGGAGTGAGTCTGATTTCTCCGCCGCCGCATCACGACATTTATTCGATCGAAGATCTGGCACAGTTGATCTATGATTTGAAAAATGCAAATAAATACTCCAGAATCTCTGTGAAACTGGTATCAGAAGCAGGCGTCGGAACCGTAGCAGCAGGTGTGGCAAAAGCAGGAGCACAGGTAATTCTGATTTCCGGTTACGACGGCGGTACCGGTGCTGCTCCGGAAAGTTCCATCCACAATGCGGGACTTCCGTGGGAACTTGGTCTGGCTGAGACTCATCAGACACTGATCCAGAACGGACTGCGTGAACGTGTGAAGATCGAAACAGACGGAAAACTGATGAGCGGAAGAGATGTGGCGATCGCGGCACTTCTGGGAGCGGAAGAATTCGGATTTGCGACAGCTCCGCTTGTAACGCTTGGCTGTGTGATGATGCGCGTATGTAATTTGGATACCTGTCCGGTGGGAATTGCTACACAGAATCCGGAACTTCGCAAACGTTTCCAGGGAAAACCGGAGTATGTAGAGAACTTCATGCGGTTTGTTGCCCAGGAGCTCAGAGAATATATGGCGAAACTCGGAGTTCGTACGGTAGATGAGATGGTAGGAAGAACAGACCTCTTAAAGAGAAATGAAACGAAGCATTCCCGGATGGCAGACAAGATGGATCTGGGTGAGATTCTGTATCATCCGGCAAAAGAAAATGTGACATTTAAAGAAGGAAAAGCCTATGACTTCCAGCTGGAAAAAACACTGGATGAGAGAGTTCTGTTAAAGAAACTGAAAACTGCGGTAGAAAAAGGAAACAAAGCAGTTCTGGAAACAGAGGTGAAAAATATCGACCGTTCTGCAGGTACGATCCTCGGCGCGGAGATTACCCGTTTCCACAAAGAAGGACTGCCGGAAGATACCATTGTTGTAAACTGCAAGGGAGTCGGCGGACAGAGCTTCGGAGCATTTATTCCGAAGGGACTGACCATGACACTCTGCGGAGATACCAACGACTATTATGGAAAAGGACTTTCCGGTGGAAAACTGGTTGTATATCCGCCGAAGAACAGAGGATATAAAGCCGAGGAAAATATCATTGTCGGAAACGTGGCGCTTTACGGTGCAACGGCAGGAAAAGTGTTCATCAACGGTGTTGCAGGAGAGCGTTTCGCAGTCCGCAATTCCGGAGCGTATGCCGTTGTAGAAGGGGTAGGTGAGCACGGATGTGAATATATGACCGGCGGACGTGTGGCAGTGCTTGGAAAAACAGGAAAGAACTTTGCTGCGGGAATGAGCGGAGGAATCGCCTACGTTCTGGATGAAAACAGTCATCTTTACCGCAATCTGAACAAGGCCATGATCGCAATTGAAAAAGTGGAGAACAAATATGACATCCAGGAGCTTCGCGCAATGATCGAGGAGCATGTGGAAAATACAGGTTCTGCGCGCGGAAAAGAGATTCTTGCCGACTTTGATGCGTATCTGCAGAAATTTAAAAAGATTATTCCTCATGATTATAAGAAGATGATCGCACTGGCTTCCAAGTGGGAAGAACGGGGAATGAGCAGCGAACAGGCACAGATGGAAGCCTTTAATGAGAGTTTTCAGATGAAAGAAAGTGAGGTATAGAAACAATGGGAAAACCAACAGGATTTTTAGATTACGAAAGAAAAAATACAAAGGCAGAAACACCGCTTCAGAGAATCCGTCATTTTCATGAGTTTAAAACTTCACTGCCTGTAAAAGAACAACAGAAACAGGGCGGACGCTGCATGGACTGCGGCGTGCCGTTCTGCCAGAACGGCAGCCTGCTCGCAGGCATGACATCCGGATGTCCGCTTCACAATCTGGTGCCGGAGACCAATGATCTGATCTATCGCGGGAACTGGAAACAGGCATATGAGCGTCTCGAAAAGACACATTGTTTTCCGGAATTTACCGGAAGAGTCTGCCCGGCGCTCTGTGAGGCGGCATGTACCTGTGCCTTGAACGGAGATCCGGTGGCAATTAAGGACAACGAGAAAATGATCATTGAACATGCATTCCAGAACGGATGGGTGACAGCACAGCCGCCGAAGGTGCGTACCGGAAAGACGGTGGCAGTGATCGGAAGTGGACCGGCAGGTCTTGCTGCGGCATTACTGCTCAACCGAAGAGGGCATCAGGTGACTGTATTTGAGCGAAGCGACAGAATCGGAGGACTTCTGTGCTATGGAATTCCGAATATGAAACTGGAAAAAGACATTGTAGAGAGAAGAGTCCGGCTGATGAAAGAAGAAGGCGTTCTTTTTAAAACCGGAGTGAATGTAGGAAAAGATGTGACTGCAGCAGAGCTTCAAAAACAGTTCGACCGGGTGATCTTAGCCTGCGGAGCATCGAATCCGAGAGATATCGAGGTGCCGGGAAGAGACAGTAAAAATATTTATTTTGCTGTGGATTTCCTGTCTTCGGTAACAAAGAGTCTCCTGGATCAGGATCTGAAAGAGGGCACTTTTATCCCGGCAAAAGGGAAACATGTGCTGGTGATTGGAGGCGGTGATACAGGAAATGACTGCGTGGGGACCGCGATCCGACTGGGGGCCAAATCGGTTACACAGCTGGAGATGATGCCCAAGCCTTCCAAAGAGAGAACAAAGTCCAATCCATGGCCGCAGTGGCCGCGCACGGAGAAGACGGACTATGGTCAGGAAGAGGCCATTGCAGTCTTTGGAAAAGATCCGAGAATGTATCAGACAACGGTAAAGGAATTCCAGAAGGACAAAAACGGAAATGTCAAAAAAGCAGTTCTGGTCAGCCTGGAGCCTCAAAAAGATAAAAAGACAGGCAGAATGCAGATGGTTCCCGTTCCGGGCAGTGAAAAAGTGGTGGATGCTAATCTGGTACTGATCGCCGCAGGGTTTACGGGCAGCCAGAAATATGTAACAGATGCATTTGGGGTATCTGTAGATGCAAGAACAAATGTAGCGACAAAAGAAGAAACGTATGAGACCAATGTACCGGGGGTATTTGCAGCAGGAGATGTGCGCAGAGGTCAGTCGCTGGTCGTATGGGCGATCCAGGAAGGAAAACAGGCTGCAAAAGCAGTCGATTATTCTTTGATGGGGTATACAAATCTGTAAGAGAGAAATATAATAGGATCATAGTGTAAGACAAGGAGAGGATGTTATGGAGAAGTATAGAAAAACAGAAATTCTGCAGATCGTGGAGGAAGAAGGCGTTGAGTTTATCCGTCTGCAGTTTACGGATATGTTCGGAACCTTGAAAAATGTCGCAGTTCCGGTCAGCTGCCTGGAAAAAGCAATGGATGACCGCTGCACGATCGACCTGGCTTCTTTGAACGGATTTGCAAAAGAAGAGGAGACAGAGTTGTATCTCAAGCCGGATTTTTCTACGTTTACCATACTGCCATGGCGTCCTCAGAATGGAAAAGTTGCCCGTTTTCTGTGTGATGTATGCACAGAGGATGGCAGCGAATACGAACTGAGCCCGCGGCTGATCCTGAAACGGGCACTGGAAAAAGCAGAAAAACAGGGCTATACACTGGAAGTGAATCCGGAGTGTGAATTTTTCCTGTTCCATACAGATGACGATGGAATGCCGACTACCGTTTCGCACGAAAGAGCAGGGTATCTGGATACGTCGCCGATCGATCTGGGCGAGAATACAAGAAGGGACATTATTCTGACACTGGAGGAGATGGGATATCAGATTACATCTTCTCATCATGAGATTGCGCCGGCACAGCATGAGATCGACTTTGCGTTTGAAGATGCGCTTTCCACTGCAGATAAGGTGATGACATTTAAAATGGCAGTCCGTACGATTGCAAAGCGCTACGGTCTTCATGCCACATTTATGCCGAAACCACGGCAGGATGTAAATGGTTCCGGTCTGCATCTGCACATGCGGCTTCTTAAGAACGGCAGAAATGTGTTTACCGGTGAAAACGGTGAATTGAGCACAGACGGCGAAGCATTTCTGGCGGGAATTCTGGGACATGTTGTGGGGATGACAGCAGTGTTTAATCCATTGGTCAATTCTTATAAGCGTCTGGTTCCGGGATTTGAGGCACCTTCCGATGTGACCTGGTCCAGAACACAGAGAAATGCGCTGCTCCATGTCAGAAAACGCAGAGGAGAAGGCGTGGATCTGGAACTGAGAAGTCCGGATTGTGCGGCAAATCCATATCTGCTTCTGGCACTTTGTCTGGAAGCAGGACTGGATGGAATCAGGAAACAGCAGAAAGCGCCAAAGGAACTGACAGAAGATATCTGCAGACTGTCCGATGAGGAGAAAAAGCAACGAAAAATTCAGAGCCTTCCGGAAAATCTGGGAGTGGCACTGGATGCAATGGGGCAGGATCTGTTGGTGCGGGAAGTGCTTGGAGAATCCTATGTTGCGGAATATCAGAAAATGAAACGCCGAGAATGGAAAAACTATCTGGAACAGGTAACAAAGTGGGAACTGGAGCAGTATCTGTATCTGGTTTAAGAAAATCAATGGAGGCCGCAGATGGGAGTCATCGTTGTCGTATTACCAAAGATTGAGAATGCGAAAAAAGTGAAGAAAATACTGCTTGAACACGGATTTCAGACGGTGTTTGCGTGTTCTTCTGCCTCTGCGGCTCTTCAGATGGTTGGTGAATATTCGTATGGTCTTGTCATCAGTGGGTACCGGATGCCGGATATGTATTATCTGGATCTGGTGGATTGCCTGCCGCGGGATTTTGAATCTATTCTGTTAGGATCCGAGGAGACGGTGGCACAAGTCGGTGCAGGGATTTTATCCCTGACCATGCCGATCAAAGCCTATGATCTGGTCAATACCGCAGATATGGTGCTTCGTCAGCTGGAGCGGCGGATCAAAAAGAAAACCCGGACACCCAAAAAACGGAGTGAGAAGGAACAGAATTATATCCGTAATGCAAAATTTCTGTTGATGGAGAGAAACTATCTGACAGAGGAGGAAGCTCACAAATATCTGCAGAAATGCAGTATGGATAATGGAACCAATATGGTGGAGACAGCACAGATGATCCTGACGCTGCTGTTTGATGAGACATAACTGGAAAATAGTGAGGAAAATAGAATGCCGAATTTAAATGAAAATTATTTGAAACTGCAGGAAAATTATCTTTTTTCGGAGATTGCACACCGTGTTGCTGCGTATACGAAGCAGCATCCGGAAAAAAATGTGATACGTCTGGGAATCGGAGATGTCACACGTCCTCTGTGTCAGTGTGCCGGAGAGGCACTTCTTGAAGGGGCAAAAGAGATGATGTCTGCGGATACGTTTAAAGGATATGGCCCGGAGCAAGGGTATGAAGATATCAGAAAAGCCATTGTGGACTATTACAAAAGAAGTGGTGTAGAGATCGATGCGTCTGCCGTATTTGTGTCAGACGGGGCAAAGAGTGATACAGGAAATATCACGGATCTGTTTGCACACGACAATGTGATCCTGATCCCGACACCGGTTTATCCTGTCTATGTGGACTCCAATGTTATGTGCGGAAATAAAGTGGAGTATATTGAGGGAAATGCAGACAATGACTTCCTTCCGATGCCGGACTGGGATCAGCATGCGGATATCATTTATATCTGTTCGCCAAACAATCCGACCGGCGCATGCTATAACAAAAGCCAGTTAAAAGAGTGGGTGGATTATGCGCTGAAGAATCAGGCAGTGATCCTTTTTGATGCGGCTTATGAGGCGTTTGTGTCTGATCCGGAACTTCCGAGAAGTATCTATGCCGTAGAAGGGGCAAAACAGTGCGCGATTGAGTTCTGTTCACTTTCCAAAACAGCGGGATTTACCGGAACCAGATGTGGATATACGATCGTTCCGCAGGAACTGGTATTTACAGCGTCCGCAGGAGAAGAGATGTCACTGAATGCCATGTGGAACAGACGTCAGTGCACAAAATACAATGGTACTTCCTATATTGTACAGAAAGCGGCAGCGGCAGTGTTCAGTGAGGAAGGTATCCATCAGTGTCAGGAGAATCTGGAATACTACAGGGAGAATGCGCGTGTCATTACAGATACACTTTCAGATCTTGGCATCCGGTTTTATGGAGGGGTACATTCCCCGTATGTCTGGTTTGAATGCCCGAAGGACATGGATTCCTGGACGTTTTTTGACTATCTGCTGCATGAGATCCAGGTAGTCGGAACGCCCGGAGCCGGATTTGGAGAGAATGGAAAACGCTATTTCCGTCTGACTTCATTTGGTACTTACGAGAATACAGTAGAGGCAATGACGCGCTTCCAGGATCTTCTGGAAACAAAATAAAAAACGGAAGTTAGTATTCTCTGATAGGAAAAGTTTTCTTTCTTAAAAAAACATGAAGTTTATGACAGTAAGAGCCAAATATGGTATACTAATAGAGACTAAGTGAGAAGGGAGATTTTCCAAGTTGAGAGGAGAACACCAGATGGAAGACGCGATCAAGAATTATGAAGACGTGGACAGTTGGAAGACCGTCATTTTCTTATATAATGCAGCAATGAAAGAGGTAGGGACGAAGCTGGAAATCCTCAATGATGAGTTTCAGCACGTACATAAATATAACCCGATTGAGCATATCAAGACAAGGATCAAGACGCCGGAGAGTATCGTAAAAAAGCTCAAACGATACGGCTATGAGACTTCAATTGAGAATATGCTCCGCTATATCAATGACATTGCAGGCGTACGGCTGATCTGTTCATTTACTTCCGATATTTACCGCCTGGCGGAGATGATCGGGAATCAAAGTGACTTAAAAGTGCTGGCAATTAAGGATTACATCAAAAAGCCGAAAGAGAGCGGATATAAGAGTTACCATATGCTGGTTTCCGTGCCGATCTTTCTGTCGGACAGTGTGGTAGATACCAAGGTAGAGATTCAGATCCGCACCATTGCGATGGATTTCTGGGCCAGTCTTGAGCACAAGATCTATTATAAGTTTGAAGGTGACGCACCGGATTATATCAGTCGTGAGCTGCAGGAGTGTGCGCAGATGGTGTCCGAGCTGGATGATAAGATGCTCTCTCTGAATGAGGCAATACAGGCATGTCTGGAAGTGGAGAATACGCCGGTGCCTGTTGAGCTGGTAAAGGAGAATCAGGAACAGGAGAAGAAGCAGGAAGATATCGTAGAGCATATTTTGGGAAAAGAATCGTGATAGAAAAACAGCCGTGGCTGCCATGAAAAGTGGCAGCTACGGCTGTTTTTTTTGAGTCTGCTTTAACATTTTTTCGTGCATTACGAACATAAGAATCAGGATCAAAAGCAGTTCTAAAAAGACAGTTACTTCTCCAATCGGTAATAGCAACAATATGATGCCTGATAATATCACGTCTTGTCCCAGCAGTATGATTACTTTTGGCAGGAACAGTTGGATTTTTTAGATATTCAAACGGTTTTATAAGTGTACGCCGAGAGAGTATCGGAAAAAAGAAAATGATTAGTAAACAGAAAAAATAGTTTACTAAAATTGAAAATGTATTTTGGTAAACTGAGATGAATAGTAAACTATATATAATATTTACGAAGCGGGTTTGTAGACCTGTTTTTGTATGCATAATATACAAAAAATAGATCTGCAATTCGTTAATGAATTACAAAAACAAGAAAAGTGTACAAGAAACATTTGACTTTAGGTAAAACTGGTTTATAATCAAGTTATAGTTAACCGGTTACTAAAAGCGAGATGAGTAAGACAGAAGAAAAAGGAAGGAAAAGGAGAAAGGCAAATGATAGGAATTATCGTTGCGGGACATGGAAATTTTCCGACAGGGATCATGAGCGCAGTAAGCCTCATTGCAGGAAATCCTGAGCATATAAAGGCGGTAGATTTTGTGAAGGGAATGTCCTCACAGGAATTGTTTATACAGCAATGGCAGGTGTCAGCGCCACAGCGACAAAAGCGCTGGACAATAAACAGTTTAAAAAATTCAGACTCTGCTGCAATCTCACCGTTTGGGTTTTCCTCGTGCTTGGCTTTGTGATCGGATTTGCAGGTGCAATGAGTGCAGAAGGTCTGGAGAAAGTGATCAGTCTGATTCCAACATGGCTGAATACGGGACTCAGTGTGGCAGGAGCAATGCTTCCAGCGATCGGATTTGCTATGATCTTAAACGTAATGGCAAAGAAAGAGCTGATCCCATTTGTACTGCTTGGATATTGTGCGATCGCATACTTTAAGCTGCCGATCATCGGTGTTGCGATCCTTGGAACAACAGTTGCACTTTTGGTTCATTTCTATACAGGAAAAGGAAACAAATCAGGTACAGAAACAGAAGAAGTGGAGGTTGAATTTGAAGATGGCATCTAATAAATTACAGAAAAAAGATTATACAAGAGCATCGCTGAGAGCATACTTCCTTCAGAATGGTATGAACTACAGCAACTATCAGGGACTTGGATATGCCAATATGCTGTATCCGGGACTGCGCAAGATCTATGACGATGATGATCAGTTAAGAGATGCACTGAAAGAAAATGTGGAATTTTTTAATACAAACCCGAGTATGGTGCCGTTTATCGGAAACCTTCATCTTGCGATGCTTGATGGCGGAGCCAATGCAAAAGAAGTAAAATCCATTAAAATGGCATTGATGGGACCAATGGCAGGAATCGGAGATTCATTGTCTCAGTTCTGTCTGGCACCGCTGTTTGCGACAATCGGTGCGTCTCTTGCACAGGACGGACTGATCCTGGGACCTGCAATCTTCTTTCTGGGAATGAACATCACTCTGTTGATCATCAAATTATTGATGGGTAACTGGGGACATAAGCTTGGGGCAAGTATCATTGAAAAGCTGAGCAGCTATATGGAACAGATTTCCACAATTGCAGGAATGATCGGTGTTACGGTGATCTCCGGTCTGGCAGTGAATTTTGTGAAGATTTCTACGAAGCTGCAGTATGTGGCACAGGTTTCGGAGACAGAAGAGAAGATCATTTCTCTGCAGGAGATGTTGGATGCGATGCTTCCTAATATGCTTGCTGTATTGTATACCGGTTTGATGTTCTATCTGATCAAAAAGAAAAAATGGAGTACATACAAACTGGTTATCTTTACGATCATCGTGGGAATCCTTCTTTCTGTGATCGGTATACTTGGATAAAATAGAAAATGTATTGAGGATGTGGGATGTTTAGCGGAAATAAACATCCCATAACTGGTTTTGTGAAACGGGAGATATAGATATGGGTTTACAGATAGAACAATTAAAAAATAGAGCGAAGGAATATGCAAAAGCATATCATGAAAAAGAAGTAAAGCGGAGTGTACACAAAGGAGAAATGGAAAAAATCCTGCGTCAGGCAGACTGGCTGATGGAACAAAAATTTTGCTTTTGTGACCGTTGGGATATGGAGCCATGCAGTACGGTATATGAAGTTTCACCGTTTTCCTGGGATACCTGCCCGAACGGAGATCCGGAATGGGTCTATATGCTCAACAGGCAGGAGTATCTGAAAAAACTGCTGATGGCATACTGGTACACCGGACAGGAGCGGTATGTGGAAGGAATGAAGCAGTATATTCTGGACTGGGTCAGACAAAATCCAAAGGAAACATTCGGCTCGCTGATGACAAGGACGATCGACACCGGAATCCGGTGCGCATCCTGGACACCATTGCTTCTGCATCTTCTTGCTATGGAGCGCATTAAAGAAGAGGAGCTGTTTGAAATTTTAGAAAGTATGGAACAGCAGTTTTTATATCTGTACCAAAGCTATGTGCCGAAATACCGGCAGAGCAACTGGGGTGTTTTACAGACGACTTCCATTCTGCAGAATGCGGCATGGTTTGGAGAATGTTTCTGTCTGGAAGAGATGAAACAGATCGCAGAGTGGGCAAAGGATGAGCTGCTTGATCAGCTGGAATCTCAGATTTATTGGGACGGCTCTCATTGGGAGCAGTCCATGATGTACCACATTGAAGTGCTTAATTCCGTAACGACAATGCTGGTGTTCAGAAAAAGAGCGGGTGTGGTCACTCCAAAAAGAGTTGAAGAAATCCTGTATGGAATGTATGATTATGTCATGCATGCAGCGGGCCCGGATCATCTTCAGATCGCGCAGGGAGACAGTGATGTGACAGACATCCGGGATGTGATGACAAGAGGAGCCATGCTGTTTGAAGAGAGCGCATTTAAATATGCGGGATATGAGGAGCCGGATCTGGAGAGCATCTGGTGTTTTGGAATGGAGCAGAAAGAGCAGTATCTGAAACTGAAATCAAAACAGCCGGAAATATTGAACGGTCTTTATACAGAAAGCGGAAATTTTTATTACAGAAGCGGTTGGGAGATAGACAGCAACTATACGTATCTTCATAATGGGCCGCTTGGAAGCTCCCATGGACATTCGGAATTGACAAATATATGTAATTATTACAAAGGAAAAGCGTTTCTGACAGACAGCGGCCGATATTCTTATATAGAAGGAGAAATGAGAAACCGTTTGAAATCTCCGGAGGCACATAATGTTTCTGTGATTAAAGGCTGTCCGATGGGAGTGCCGGACGGTTCCTGGAGTTACGCATATTTTGCAGACAGTCTGAACAATTACTGCAAAACGATTGAGGAAATCCACTATGCAGAGATGCCGTATGTGATGCAAAATAAACAAAAAGAGCCTGCATACTGCTGCAGAAGAGTTATGATTTTTCCGGAGGGAATCTGGCTGATCAGCGATGATCTGCGTATGGCAGGAAAACAGGAAAGTACGATGTATTTCCATCTGGCACCGGAGGTGATTGTAAAGGAACAAAAAGAGAGGGAAGTTCTTCTTGAAAATGAAGATGTCAGGCTGATCCTTGGAGCGGAGTATCCTTTGGAGCAAAGGCAGGAGATTTTGTCCAGAATTTATAACGAAAATGAGGTGCATACAGTTTTTCAGGCAAAAACCAACTGGGAAAATGAAGGAGTATGTACAGCATGGATGCACCCGGAGAATGCGGAATTAAAAGATACGGTAATCATACAGGCAGAAGGAAAACAGGTGGATGCATCTGTGATGGCAAAGGAAGTGTGGATTTCAGGTAAACTGTCCTATGTGGTTATTATGCGTACGCATGAAAATTACCGTGGTCGGAAAGTTTTCCTATACCAGAATTGTGGCTTTTATGGTAAAGTAGTTATATTGAAGAAAACAGAAGAAGGGTTTGAAGTACTCCGCTTCCGGGCGTAGAACGAAAATAAGGTGGGAAACAAGATGAAAAAACTGACCATTAATGAAATTGCAGAAATGGTAGGAGTTTCGAAGACAACGATTTCTTTTTATTTGAACGGAAAAACGAATAAAATGTCAGATGAGACACAGAAAAAGATCCAGCAGGTCATTGAAGAGACCGGTTACACGCCAAGCGCTGCGACCAGAACAGTAAAGGCAAGCGATGACTGTATCGGCGTGATTCTTGGAGATGTGTCCAAACCATTTGCGGCAAAGGCACTGAAAGGAATTGAAGAAGAAGCACATGAGGCCGGATATCAGGTGATCGTGGGAAGTAACGAGATGTCATTTGCCAAAGAAAAAGAATATGTTGAGCATATGCTGAAAATGGGAGTGTCCGGTTTTATCATACAGGCAACATACAGGTTTGGAATTTTGGCAATGGAATTGGAAAAAAAGAATAAAAAGGTCGTATATCTGGATATTCCACCTTATGATTCACAGGGGGTAAGAATTCTGGGGGACAATTATCAATGTGTGTATGATACGATCAGTCAGTGTATTGGTCGGGGGTATGATCAGCTTCTGGTCGTATCCGATGCCAATGAATCTGAGTATACGGGAATGGACAATCTGCGGGGATTTAAAGATGCGGCGAATGATGCGGGAATTTCATTCAAAACGTATTTTATTGAGGCAGAGACGACCCGGGAAGAGATTCAGGAATATCTTGCGCAGCATATCAGCGAATATAAGAAAACACTGGTGTATGCTTCGGATGTGGAAGCGCTCCGGAAGGTATATCTGGGAATCAAGCTGTTCCCTGACTTTTTGTTGCTGTTCCCGGAACGTCTGGGGTTGATCGGATTTGATGTGACTGGTTGGACCAAGATGGCAGTGCCGGAGATCACATCGATCATGATTCCGGCATATCAGGAGGGCAGGATTGCTTCACAAAAACTGATTGAGATGATCGAAAGTAAGAACAGCATTTCAAACAAAAAGATTGTGATAAAGAATGCGGTGCGCTGGAGAGACAGTACACTGTAACAGGAGGAAGAGAAGATGATACAGATTAAATTGCTGGATGCAGAAAAGAACATTGTAGAAGAAGTACAGGGAGAAAAGGAAGTCAACCTGACGTTGAGAAGAGAATACCAGGAAGGAGATTCCCTTCTTTTTGAAATCCATGGAGAAATCGGACATTACTGGATGCAGGTAGACGATGCACTGGGAAAATCTCTGGTATATCTGACGGGAGATCAGGTGTATGAGATTCCATTTGAAGAGAAGAAATTCAACCTTTCTCCAAAAGCATTTACAGGGGAAAAACAGCTGATCTCCCTGCGCAAAGCAAGACCATACGAAGTGGATATTTACCGGAATCTGGCGGAAAATGTCAATGACCAGCACGGAGATGTGAACTGCTATCCACATGCATCTGCAAATGTAGAGACAAGGGGAGAAGCCGTGTTCGCAGCAAAGAATGCAATTGACGGAGTGACAGCAAATCACAGTCATGGCAAATGGCCATTTGCATCCTGGGGAATCAATCAGAGAGACGATGCCCAGATGAAGCTGGAGTTTGGACGTGAGATCAAGACAGACAGGATCATACTGCATACAAGAGCAGACTTCCCACATGACAACTGGTGGGTAAATGCAACGGTTGAATTTTCGGATGGAACCAGTATGCTTCTGGATTTGAAAAAAACAGATGTATCACAGGAGTTTACATTTGAAGAGAAAACAATCAGCTGGCTTGTATTAAAGGATCTGATCAAAGCAGATGATCCGTCACCGTTCCCGGCACTGACTCAGATTGAGGTATTTGGAATAGAGTGTTAAGTTGGAGGGTAAAATGGAAATCCGCAAGATTGATTACAATAAAAAAGAATATCTGGAACTCTTACTTCTGGCAGATGAACAGGAGAGTATGGTCGATCGTTATCTGGAACGGGGCGATCTGTATGTTTTATACGATGAGGGTGTAGTAAAAGCAGTCTGTGTTGTGACAGAAGAAGGGGAAGATCTTCTGGAATTGAAAAATCTGGCGATGTGTCCACAGTGTCAGCGAAGTGGATATGGCAGAAAAATGATCGAGTTTCTCTGTAAAGAATACAAAGGAAGAAAAACAATTTTACAGGCAGGAACCGGAGACAGTCCGGCAACCCTGCCCTTTTATGAATCGTGTGGATTCACACAGTCACATAGAATCCCGGGATTTTTTGTGGATAACTATGATCATCCAATCATAGAATGTGGAAAACAGCTGAGTGATATGGTGTATTTGAGGAAAAGATTATAAGCTCTTTTTTCCTTCTCTGTTCAGGATGGAAGTAGATTCCCTCCATGCTTTTGGGGTTGCTCCGCTGATTTTCTTAAACAGGCGCGTAAAGTAATGAATGTCTCCAATTCCACAGCGAAGAGCAATGTCTTTGATCGGTACATCCGTATTGGCGAGCAGTGTCTGTGCATGTTCAATTCGATAGTGATTGACATAGTCTGTCAGGGATGTTCCCATTTCTTTGGAGAATAAGGTAGACAAATAACTTGCGTTTACACCAAGATCACTTGCCAGCTGATTCAGCGTCAAATCAGCGGAAAGATCTGTCTCCAGATAGGCGACTACTTTTCGGATGTGCGGAGAGTGAATCTGATGCTGGTGCTCTTTGATGATCCGGCAGTATCCAAGGGCAATTGTCTGTTGCGCGCGCAGGCACTGCTGAGTGGAAGTCAGGCTTTCCAGCATGACAACATTGCAGTTGGAGTAGGCATCAATATGGATGGGGTGCACGCCAGCCTGTTCTGCTGCTTTTCGAAGCAGTGTGTTTAATGTAATTGTATAATTTTTCATATCTCTTAAATTATTGGTTGTTCTTTGTGGAAGCAGCCAAGTCTCAAATTTAGAAATCAATTCCAGTGTTTGGCTTTCTCTGCCCGAGGCAACGGCATTGATCAACATGTTTTCTGACTCGTATCTTTTTTCAATCACATCAATATTCGAAAAAGGGTGTTCTTTATCTCGTAGACAATGTTTATAGGCATTATTCCAATGATCAAAAAAGTCAGTATTGGAATAGACTACTTCGCAGGAGTCTCCGTAAAGTTTTTTACCAAGTTCTAAAAATAGGCTTTCAAATAGCGCATAGGATCCCAAAAAAGGAAGCCTCTGATAATATGTTTGAATTGCATCGTGATAAGTTTCTTTTAAAGGCAGACTGGAAAATAATTCTTCAAAGCGTTCCCCCTGCATCTTTTCAAATACAACAGGTCCACAATAGAAAACCGTTTTTGAATCTGGAAGCAGCAGGAAGGCAAACGTACACTGAAACAGATCCGTGTTAAAATACACCTTTCCCTGTTTCAGCTTCTCAAACATATCATGAAAAAACTGGGAAGTATTTTTTACACCGAGAATGTGGTAACGAAGTCCCTGATCCAGATGTTCCAGATTTTCACAGGGCAGCGTAAACCTGTAAACTGGAAGATAATTTGTTTCCAGTATTTTTTGCGTGAAATCAATCAATTCTTCGTGTTTCATAGCGTCTCCTTCTTTTAACTGAAAATTGTGCAAAAAACTACAAAAATCATCACTGTTATTTTTTGAAAAATTTACATACAATAATCATACAACAAATGTGTGAAAAAGCCACGAAAATTTGAAAAAATCATAAAAACAAAGGAGAATGGGTATGCGCAATGTAATCAATTTAAACAAGGACTGGGCATTTATTCAGCAAAATGCAGGCTTGCCAAAGGAGATGCCATCAGACTGGGAACATGTAGATCTTCCTCATACATGGAATGCGGTGGATGGACATGATGGGAACGGAAGTTATGACAGAGGAACTTACTGGTATGCAAAGACATTTGAAACACCAAAACAGCCTCTTGGAAATGGAAAGGTTTACGTGGAAATCCTGGCAGCAGGCCAGCAGGCAACGGTATATGTAAACGGAAAAGAGATGACATATCATGAAGGTGGATATTCTACATTCCGTGTAGATATCACAGATGTGTGCAAAGAAGAAGGGGACAATCTTTTGGTAGTTGCATGCAGCAATGAACTAAAAGACAGCGTATACCCACAGTCAGCAGATTTTACATTTTATGGCGGACTTTACAGAGGTGTGAATCTGATCAGTGTTCCGGATGCACATTTTGATCTGGAGTATTACGGAGGACCGGGAATCCAGGTGACTTCAAGACCATGTGAGTGTGGAGGAGCAGAATTTGAGATTGTTTCATACGTAAAAGGAGCAGATGAAAACTTTACTGTTCTGTATTCCATTTGCGATGCAGAAGGAAATGAAGTGGCGAGCGCTTGCCGTCCGGCAGATGAGACAGCAGTGAAGGTATATGTTCCGGATGCGACACTTTGGGAAATTGATGCTCCATACCTGTATACAGTGACCGCAAGACTGCAGAGAAGAAACGAGTCTTATGATGAGATTTCAGCACGTGTTGGAGTACGCAGCTTTTCCTGTGATCCAAACAAAGGGTTCATCATCAATGGTACAGAGACTCCGCTGCGTGGAGTAAGCCGTCATCAGGATATGCTGTATAAAGGAAACGCATTGACAAAAGAAGATCATTATGAGGATGCAAGACTGATCAAAGAACTGGGAGCCAATACCATTCGACTGGCACATTATCAGCATTCCCAGGATTTCTATGATGCTTGTGATGAAATTGGATTTGTTGTCTGGGCAGAAATTCCGTTTATCAGTGTGATGAATCAGGATCCGGATGCACACCAGAACTGTATCAGTCAGTTGAAAGAGCTGATCATTCAGAATTACAACCATCCATCGATTTGTTTCTGGGGTATTTCCAATGAAATCCTGATCGGAGGAATTTCAGAGAAACTGGTAGAAAATCATAAAGAACTCAATGCGCTTGCAAAAGAACTGGATCCAAGTCGTCTGACAACGATTGCACATGTATCCATGACTCCGATCGAGGGACCAATGCATGGGATCACAGACGTAGAAAGTTACAACCATTATTTTGGATGGTACGGCGGTAAGATGGAAGACAACGGACCATGGATGGACAACTTCCATAAAGTACATCCGGAAATCTGTCTGGGACTTTCTGAATATGGATGTGAAGGGATCATTACTTATCACGGCCCGAATCCGGCATGCAAGGATTACAGCGAGGAGTATCAGGCACTGTATCATGAACATATGGCAAAGATGCTTGAGGAGCGTCCATGGATCTGGTCCAGTCATGTATGGAATATGTTTGACTTCGGTTGTGCAGCCAGAGACGAAGGCGGCGTAGCAGGAAGAAACAATAAGGGACTGATGACTCTTGACCGCAAGGTGAAAAAGGACAGTTACTATATCTATCAGGCATACTGGAACAAAAAACCAATGGTACACCTCTGTGGAAAACGGTATGCACAGCGTGCAGGTGAAACAACAGAGATCCGTGTATATTCAAACCAGCCATCTGTGACACTGTTTTTGAATGGGGAAAAAGTAGAAGAACTTTCTGCAGAGAAAGTATTTGTATTTACGGTGGCATTGAAAGACGGATTTAATATTCTGACAGCACAGGCAGGAGAGGTCAAAGATACGATGACTCTGGAAAAAGTAGAAAAAGAACCGGAGATTTATGTATTGCCGGAAGTCAATGAACGTGCAGAAGGCGTTGCAAACTGGTTCAGTACAGTTGGAGACATGGATCTGAAAGCTCCGATGGAGTTCCCGGAAGGAATGTACAGTATCAAAGACAGCCTGGAGGAATTGGCAAAATGCCCGGAAGCAATTGAAATTGCAGCCAAAGCGGTGAAACTTACAATGAATATGGTAGTTTCTCCGGGAGAAGGTATGTGGGATATGATGAAAGGTATGTCTTTGGAAAGACTTGGAGAAATGGCAGGTTCTCTGGCACCGGAAGGATTTATCGAAAGTCTGAATGGAAAGCTGATCCAGATCAAAAAGGTATGATTGAAATCTGGTGATTCATAAGACAAACAAGGAGGAAATGAAAATGGGGAAAACAAATAATTCCACTGTCCCGGCATTTGGGATGAAGGATAGACTGGGGTATATGTTTGGTGATTTCGGAAACGATTTCACCTTCATATTGTCCTCAATGTTCATGATGAAATTTTATACAGATGTTATGGGCTTATCAGCGGGAGTTGTTGGTATGCTCATGATGGCAGCACGCTTTGTAGACGCGTTTACAGATGTCACGATGGGACAGATCGTAGACCGTTCAAAACCAACCAAAGACGGGAAATTCCGTCCATGGATCAAACGTATGTGCGGGCCTGTGGCAATTGCCAGTTTCCTGATCTATCAGTCAGGACTTGCAGATATGCCGTATGGAGTGAAAGTAGCCTACATGGTTGTGACATATTTGTTATGGGGATCTATTTTCTATACTTCCATTAATATTCCATATGGATCTATGGCGTCTGCAATCTCGCCGGATCCGACAGACAGAGCTTCCTTATCTACATGGCGTTCTGTAGGAGCTTCTCTGGCCAGCCTTGTGATCGGTACAGGAACTCCATTGGTTGCATATGTTACGGTAGATGGCAATCCAGTGCTTTCCGGAAGCCGTATGACGATCATCGCAGGTGTATTTTCTGTACTGGCAGTCATCTGTTATCTGCTTTGCTACAACCTGGTACGTGAACGTGTACCGGTGCCGGCAAATAATCAGAAACTGGATATTGTTGCTCTTGGAAAGAGCCTGATCACAAACCGTGCTCTTCTCGGAATTATTGCGGCAGCACTGCTTCTGCTTCTGGCAATGCTGGGGATGCAGGGAATGTCCGCATATGTATTCCCAAATGTGTATCGAAGTACACAGGCACAGTCGGTTGTAGCATTGTTGAGCAACGTAGCGATCATCGCGATCTGTGCTCCGTTGGCAAGTAAGCTGGCATCAAAATTCGGAAAAAAAGAGTTGGCTACAGTTTCCTGTCTCTTTGGTGCAGCAAGTTATGTGGTTTGTTTGATCCTGCATCCGGAAAATGTATGGGTATATGTTATCTTTTGTGTAATGTCTTTCGTTGGACTCGGATTTTTCAATACGATCATCTGGGCAATGATCACAGATGTCATTGATGACGCAGAGGTGAAAAACGGAATTCGAGAAGATGGTACCATTTATGCGGTGTATTCTTTCGCAAGAAAACTCGGTCAGGCATTCTCTTCCGGTATGGTAGGAGGACTGCTGTCACTGGCAGGTTATACGGCAGCGACTGCTTTTGAGCCGGCTGTTACAGAGAGCATCTTTAGAATCTCCTGTATCGTACCGATCGTAGGTTTGACAGCGGTTGCACTTGCTTTGATCTTCATTTATCCACTGAGCAAAAAACGTGTGGAAGAAAATTGTGCAGAATTGGCAAGACGCAGAGAAGAAAAATAAGAAGAAATGAAAATAGAAGCGCTGCAGTTTTTATGATGGAAAAATCATGAAAGCTGCGGCGCTTTTTGTTATGGAGAAATTATAAGAAAAATTTAAGATTTACATTGCGTTTTTTTAAGCCGTCCATATTATAGTTTACATAGAGAAAAGGAATGCAGGAGGGATAGCATGGACAGTGAAACGATACTTGTTGTGGATGACAATCAAGAAATTGTCTATTCGATCAGCGAGTTACTGAAATATGAAGGATATCAGGTGGTAAAAGCATATGATGGGATGGAGGCTCTGAATGCTTTGGAGATAAACAACATTGATCTGATTTTATTGGATGTTATGATGCCGAGGCTGAATGGGTTGTCTGCATTGATGAAATTAAGGGAGAACTATCGGATTCCGGTGATCATCCTGTCAGCAAAAACAGAGGAGAGTGATAAAGTATCCGGACTTGTTCTGGGCGCAGATGATTATGTAGAAAAACCATATAATCCGGCGGAACTGATCGCCCGCATAAAAGCACATCTCAGACGGTATCGTGCATGGGGAGGTGCAGCGCCGGAAGCAGACAGTGACACCGTTGTAAATGGAGGGCTTGTGCTGGATAAAAAAAGGCGTATCATACTTGTGGACGGGAAAGAAGTCCGGCTGACCGCCACAGAGTATAAAATCCTGGAATTTCTGATGGAGCATTTGGGACAGGTGTTTTCCGCAGAACAGATTTATGAAAATGTGTGGCAGGAATCAGCGAATTACACGGTAGAAAATACAGTGATGGTACATATCCGGCATATCCGGGAAAAAATTGAGATCGATACAAAGAAACCAAGATATGTAAAGGTGGTGTGGGGCATTGGCTACAAAATGGAAAAATATCATTGAGACAGGAAAACGTTTGTTAAAGCAACAGTGGCAGGTATTAGTAAGTGTCATGTTGGCAGGATGTGGAATTTTTGTCTTTTATATCCTGATCGCTTATCGAACCTATTATCCGACAGAAAAAATCCTGTATTTTGGGATACTCGGGAATATTCTGTTAGGAAGCGGGACAGCATATCTGTTAGAAAAGGGACTGAACCGAAAATATCAGAACTGGATCCCAAAAGAAGATGCTTATTACCGGGAGTGGAGAGCAGAAATGAAAAAAATGGAGCATCTTCTTCAAGTGATCGGTATTCTGGCATTTGCAGCAGCAGGTATCTTCTTTGTGCTGCAGAGTAAATTTCGAGAGTACTGGAGCTGGTATTACAATTATGCTGCCGGTTATGTGATGCTTTTTACAGTATTGCTCCAGTATATGGTGTGGCAGTTTGTGCGCCGACGGTTTGATGAGAAGAAACGAGAAGTGCTGATGGGCAAACTGGAGGAAATCAATCAAAAACGGATTGCAGAAGCGCTGGAGAACGAGAAAAAGAGCCTTGCAAAAGTTTCACGCAGTGACCAGCTTCGAATTGATCTGATTACCAATGTGTCGCATGATCTGAAAACGCCGCTGACTTCCATGGTGGGCTATATTGAACTCATCAAAAAGGAAGAATTGAGCGACCTTGTCAGAGATTATGTGGATGTGCTGTCTGAAAGAGCAGAAAAATTAAAAGAAATGATAAACAGCTTGTTTTCTCTTGCAAAAGCAAGCAGCGGTAATATCGAACTGCATCCGGAAAAGTTTGAACTGAATCGTCTGGTGGAACAGATTTTTGCAGATATGGAGGATCATGTGAAGGAGAGTGAGCTGCAGTTCGTAAAACAGCTTACGGAGGAAAATACAGAAATCATTTCTGATAATATGTATTTTTACAGGATCTGCCAGAATCTGATTGAGAATGCGCTGAAGTATTCGGCAAAGCATACGAGAGTGTTTGTGAAAACTTATCAAAAAGAGTCTTCAGATCATCTGTGTCTGGAGATCACGAACACCGCAGGATATCCAATGGATTTTACAAAGGAAGAGATTATCGAGCGGTTTTTTCGTGGGGATAAGCAGAGGTCCAGTGAGGGAAATGGACTGGGACTTGCGATCGTAAGTACGTATGTAAAAGCGCTTGGCGGAGAGTTTGATATTAAAATCGACTGTGATCAGTTTAAGGCCTGCGTGGAGATACCACGTGAGAGAAGCAAAAGAGAGTTGGAATAAACTTTCCCTGGCAATTGAAGAAGCGTAGTAACAAAAGTGGTTAAATTTTATATATTTTTTAGTCGAATGCCTTGACAAATTCCTTGCATTGTGATTATATGAACATATGAACAGTTGTTCATATGTTATATATGGAGGGAAAGGACATGGCAAAAGAAGTATTGACAGAAGAAAGACATAAAAATGATCATCACCACCATGAAGAATCATGTGGATGTGGGCACGATCATCATCACGAAGACACATGCGGCTGCGGACACAATCACCATCACGAAGATGCATGCGGCTGTGGACACGAGCATCATCATGAGGAACACAAAGAGGCAGATCATACCTTTGATCATGCAGAGAAGCAGGTGTATATTCTGGAAAACCTGGGATGTGCACATTGTGCGTCTAAGATGGAAGAAAAGATTCAGGCACTGCCGCAGGTAGAGTTTGCTGCAATTACCTTCGCGACAAAACAACTGCAGGTTGTGACGAATACGGATGCGGAGCTGTTAGAGGAGTTTCAGAAAATCTGTGCATCCATTGAGAGTGAAGTGGTTGTGCGAAAAAGAGACGGAGGATCAACCGGAAAAAGGGAGTCTGCAAAAGGCAGATTTTCAGAAAATAAAAAGGATCTGTGGGAGATTGGAATCGGAGCTGTTCTGTTTGTTCTGGGTCTGTCTACACAGGAGATGAATGGATGGATTTCCTTTTTCGCACTGATCATAGGATATCTGATCCTTGGAAAGGATGTTCTTATCACTGCGGCAAAGAATATCGGAAAGGGTCGTGTATTTGATGAGAATTTCCTGATGGGAGTTGCTACAATTGCAGCGATCGTAATCGGAGATTACAAAGAAGCAGTGGGTGTAATGCTCTTCTATCGTGTAGGGGAGTTATTTGAAGATATCGCAGTTGCAAGAAGCAGAAGTCAGATCATGGAGGCAGTTGATCTGCGTCCTGAGGTTGTGAATCTTGTAGAGCAGGATGGAACTATACGGGAGATTCCGGCAGAGGAGGCAAAAGTTGGAGATGTGCTTCTGGTCCGTGCAGGAGACCGGATTCCACTGGAAGGTGTTGTACTGGAGGGGGAGAGCCGTCTGGATACTTCACCGGTAACAGGGGAACCGGTTCCGGTTGCCGTTGTACCGGGCAGCAGTGTGACTTCCGGATGTGTGAATCTTTCCGGTGTGCTGAAAATGCGTGCAGAAAAGGTTTTGGAAGACTCCATGGTTACAAGGATTTTGAATTCGGTAGAAAATGCAGCAGCCAGCAAGCCAAAGATCGACCGTTTTATTACAAGATTTTCAAAAGTATACACACCGGTCGTGGTAGCATTGGCGGTGGCAACAGCAATTATCCCGTCGATCCTGACCGGGGACTGGAACTACTGGATCTACACAGCCATTACCTTCCTGGTAATCAGCTGTCCATGTGCGCTTGTGTTGAGTGTTCCGCTGGCATTTTTCTCAGGAATCGGAGCAGGTTCTAAAAAAGGAATTCTGTTTAAGGGTGGAGTTGCGATCGAGGCACTTCAGAATGTAAAAGCAGTTGTAATGGATAAGACGGGAACGATCACAAAAGGAAATTTTGTCGTACAGGAGATTGTTCCGGCAGGATCATACAGTCAGGATGAACTCCTAAAGACAGCAGCATCCTGTGAAGAAGCATCTTCTCACCCGATCGCAGTCAGTATTATGGCAGCGGCAAACGAGAGAAGACTTTCTGTTGAGCATGCAAAACAGGTAAAAGAAATTTCCGGAAATGGAATTTTAGCAGAACTCTCAGAAGGAACTGTACTTTGTGGAAACAGAAGGCTTTTGGAGCAGAATCAGGTAGATCTGTCTGCATATCAGCCGAAAGCGTATGGAACAGAAGTATTACTGGCAGTAGACGGTGTCTATGCAGGATATCTTGTGATTTCAGATACTGTCAAAGAGGATGCATCGCAGGCAGTGGCAGCCATGAAGCAGCAGAATATCCGGACAGTCATGCTGACCGGAGATGCAAAAGAGAATGCGCAGGCAGTGGCAGAGAAGATCGGAATTGATGAAGTGCATGCAAAGCTTCTGCCTCAGGATAAGGTAACAGAATTACAGAAGATCCGACAGAAACAGGGAAGTGTGATGTTTGTCGGAGACGGAATCAATGATGCGCCGGTTCTGGCAGGCGCAGATGTGGGAGCTGCGATGGGAAGCGGAGCGGATGCAGCGATTGAAGCTGCAGACGTGGTATTTATGACCTCTTCTATGGAAGCAATCCCGCAGTCTTTGAAGATTGCAAGAGCAACGGGAAGAATTGCAAAACAAAATGTTGCATTTGCTCTGGTGATCAAAGCACTGGTCATGGTATTTGGTCTGCTTGGTCTGGCCAATATGTGGATGGCTGTGTTTGCGGATACCGGTGTGGCGGTGATCTGTATTCTGAATGCAATCCGCATTCTGTATAAGAAACTCTAAATCCAAAATCAATGATATTACCGCAGGGCGGCACAGTCGAAAGGCTCTGCCGCTCTGTTTTCTTATAGAAACAGATAAGACGTTGACCCGCACCTGTTTTTTTCGTATAATAAAAGTCAATCGGTGCCTCAAAAACAAGAGCGGGATTACAGGTTTTGGGGGAACCGGAAGGGAGAAAGAATATGAGAAAATTAGAAGTGGAACATTGTGATCTGATACATTCTCATAGTGATACAGTCAGACAGATACAGGAAAAGATTCCGGAAGAGCAGGAGATCAGAGGGCTGGCAGATTTTTTTAAGGTATTTGCGGATGCCACCAGGATCCGGATTCTGTGTGTGCTGTCCTGTTCCGAGATGTGTGTGTGTGATCTGGCGCAGACACTGGATATGACACAGTCGGCGATTTCTCATCAGCTCCGACTGTTGAAACAGATGAAATTGGTAGTCAATCGAAGAGAGGGGAAGACGGTGTTTTATTCACTGGCGGACAGTCATATTAAGACGATCATGAATCAGGGGATGGAACATATCAGGGAATAGATATGAAGAAAGAAGTAAAGCGAAGAGCCATAGAATGTGCGGCGGCTGCCGTTTTGTATATTGTTGCGATCGTGGGAAGCTCGTATGCGGAGCTGGAAAGAGAGATGCGTCTGCTGATTTTTCTGCTTCCGTATCTGATCATGGTTTTTGCGACGGTCAGGCTGCTCTGGAACAATCTGAAGAAAAGAAAGTTGTTTGACGAGAATCTGCTGATTTTGCTTGCCACAGCAGGTGCATTTGCAGTTCATCGCTATTCGGAGGCAGTGGGAGCGATGCTGTTTTTCCAGATTGGAAAGCTGCTGGAACTTATTTCCATGAGCAGGACGAGAAAATCTATTGAGAAATTTATGGATATCCGTCCGCAGTATGCCAATTTAAAGATCAGCGGCGGGGAGATGCAGGTACCGCCGGAAGATCTGAATCCGCGGCAGGTTATTATTATCAAGCCGGGGGAGAGGATCCCCGTGGATGCGATCGTGACACAGGGGAGAAGTACGTTAGATACCAAGGCGCTGACAGGAGAATCGGAGCCGAGGCATGTGAAGATCGGCAGTCATATTTACAGCGGAAGTATCAACTTAAGTGGTGTGCTGGAAGCACGGGTATTGAAGGCGTCTGCAGATTCGACAGCATCCAGAATCATTGATATGATATCCAATGCGGACAACAGACGGGCGCAGACAGAGAATTTTGCAGAAAAATTTACCCGGTATTATACACCGCTTGTAACGCTTTTCGGAATCCTGGTGATGATCCTTCCGCCGATGATGTTTGAAGGGGCACAGCAGGGGGCGTGGATCTATCGGGGGCTGATCGTGCTGGTGGCAGCGTGTCCGTGCGGACTTCTGGTATCCGTGCCGCTGGCATTCTTAGGCGGAATCGGAGCAGCTTCCAGACAGGGTGTCCTCATCAAGGGAAGCAATTTTTTGGAAGCATTATCAAAGGCAGAGACTTTTGTATTTGATAAGACCGGTACTCTGACAGAGGGAGTATTCCGGGTAAAAGAAGTGTGTCCGAAGTCGATGACTCCGGAGGAACTTCTGGAACTGACAGCATATGGGGAAGCATACTCCAGTCATCCGATCTCCGGATCTTTAAGGGAGGCTTACGACAGACCGATCGACAAAGCAAGGATCGGGGCAGTCAAAGAATTTCCGGGATTTGGTCTTGAGGCTGTTGTGGACGGAAAACAACTGGAGATTGGAAATTCCAAGTTTATGAACCAGCAGGGATATTTTTATCAACGGGTGGCTGATATCGGAACAGCAGTTCACGTAGCTGTGGACGGAGAGTATGCGGGCTATATCCTGATCACGGATGTGGTAAGAAAAGAGGCCGGCAGACTTCTGAAATGGCTGAAAAAACAACAGATCGAAGCGGTGATGATCACCGGAGATAATGAACGGGTGGCAGAAGATGTGGCCCGGCAGTTAAAGCTGGATTATGTATATGCAGGCCTGATGCCGGAGGAAAAGGTAGAGCAGGTCAGAGAATTTATGGAAAGCCATATGGAGGATGAGAAGCTGGCGTTTGTAGGGGATGGAATCAACGACGCGCCGGTTCTTGCACATGCGGATATCGGGATTGCCATGGGGGGCCTGGGCTCGGATGCAGCTCTGGAGGCAGCGGATATCATTTTGATGGAGGATGATCTTTCCAGGATCGTGAATGCGATCCGGATTTCCAGAGGAACGATTCGTGCGGTGAAGCAGAATCTGATCTTTGCCATTGGGATGAAAGTTCTTCTTCTGGTGCTGGCATCCTTTGGCTATGTAACAATGAAAAACGCAATTTTAGCGGATATGGCAGTGATGATGATCAACTTATTGAATTCATTCTGGGTGCTGAAATATCCGGAATAAGGGGTGTACAACATGAAAAGAGCAACATTGCTTGCATTGGCAGTATCTGCCTGTCTTTTGACAGGATGTACCAATGCACTCAAAGACGGAACAGGGTATCTGGAAGACGGAAATTATAAAGAAGCAGTGACCGCATTTCAGAAAGCGGTGGACGAAGGCAAGAAGACGGCGGAGGCATACCGCGGTCTGGGAATGGCATATTATGAGCTGGAGGATTATGAATCTGCAAAAGATGCATTTGAGAAAGCAATTTCAGCAGGCGGAGGAAAGAATCAGGCCATTTATAATTTCCTCGGAATCTGCGGGATGAAGCTGAATGATTACAATTATGCACTGGAGCAGTTTAATCAGGGAATCAGCCTGTCTCAGAACAGCGGTACGTCCATGGAAGATGCAGAAAGTTTCAGCGAAGTGCTTCAGGAGATGCTGTTCAATCAGATCGTATGTTATGAAAAGCTGGGTGACTGGGAGAATGCAAAAACCAAGATCGCAGAGTATATTCAGGTCTATCCGGACGATGCAGATGCCCAGAGAGAAGCAAAATTTCTGGAGACCAGATAAAGAATACAAGGGAAGAAGAGGATACGCTGACTGCGGAGAAGATTCTGCGGTCAGCGTCCTTTATTCCGGGGATGAGAAAGGAGAGCGTATGCCGGGATATCAGATTACCGAGTATTGTCATCGGATGATAAGGGAGCATATCAAAGAAGGAGACTGCTGTGTGGACGCAACGGCCGGCAATGGAAATGATACAGAATTTCTCTGTCGTCTGACAGGGGCAGACGGAAAGGTCTACGCATTCGATATTCAAAAAGCAGCAGTAGAACACACCAGAAAGCGTCTGGAAGAGGCGGGACTCTCAGAGCGTGCCAAGGTGATTCTGGATGGGCATGAGCATATGGAGAACTATGTCCGGGAAACCGTGTCAGCGATCACCTTTAATTTCGGTTATCTGCCGGGCGGTGATCATCAGATCGCGACACAGGCTGATACAAGCATTCAGGCAATTGAGGCAGGGCTTCGCCTGCTGAAAAAAGGCGGGATCATGAGCCTTTGTATCTATAGTGGAGGAGACAGTGGATTCGCAGAGAAAGAGGCACTGTTGTCTTATCTTGAGACACTGGATTCCAGAACATTTTTAGTGATTGTAAGTACTTATTATAACCGCCAAAATCATCCTCCGATTCCGGCGTTTGTGATCCGGATCAAAGAAGAAAGGGGAGAATAAATGGGATTTTCAATGGATGTGGGAGTTCCTGTAGTGACCGTGTTTTTACAGGGGCTTTTAAGTTTTTTTTCACCGTGTGTCCTTCCGCTTGTGCCGCTTTATCTGGGATATCTCTCAGGAGGCGCAGAGCAGGGAGAACTGTACGGAAAACGGGGGCGGCTGTTTGTCAATACGATTTGTTTTGTGATAGGGATCAGCTCCGCATTTTTTATGATGGGACTTGGTGTGTCGGCAGCCGGAAGTTTTCTTAACAAGAATCAGGCAATGGTATCGAGGATCGGCGGGATTCTGGTGATTTTATTCGGTTTGTACCAGCTTGGGATTTTTGGAAAATCAAAGCTTCTGGGTACAGAGCACCGTTTCTGGTTAAAGCTCGACAAGTTGAAGATGTCACCGGTTGTGGCGCTTGTGTTTGGATTTACCTTTAGCTTTGCCTGGACGCCGTGCGTGGGACCGGCTCTTGCGAGTGTGCTTTTGATGGCGGGAAGTGCAGGAACAAAGCTGACAGGATTCCTTTTGATCGGTGTGTATACACTTGGATTTATCCTGCCGTTTCTTGCAGTGGGACTGTTCACGGCAAAAGTGCTCGGGTTTTTCAAAAAGTACAATTATGTTGTCAAGTATACGGTGAAGATCGGAGGAATCCTGATGATCTTTATGGGACTTCTGATGTTTACAGGCAAGATGAACGCGATCACCGGATATTTATCGGGAACAGCAGGAACACAGACTTCCTCAAAAGAGACAACGAAAAAGGAAATAAAAGAAGAAAAGCAGGATACGTACCCGGCCACAGATTTTGTGCTGCAGGATCAGTATGGAAAGGAGCACAGTCTGGCAGACTATAAGGGAAAGACGATCTTTTTGAATTTCTGGGCAACATGGTGCGGACCGTGCAGAAATGAAATGCCGGAGATCCAGAAAATTTATGAAGAAACACAGCAGGAAGAAGACAGTGATCTGGTGATCCTGGGAATTGCCGCGCCGGGATTCGGACAGGAAGGAAGCCAGGAGGAGATCGAGGCATTTCTTGAGGAAAACGGATACACCTATCCGGTGCTGATGGATACGACAGGAGAGGTATTTATGCAGTATGGAATCAGCGCTTACCCGACAACTTTTATGGTAGACAAAGACGGAAATCTGTTCGGATATGTGCAGGGGCAGTTAAACGAAGATATGATGCGCAGCATTATCCGGCAGACGATAGAAGGCAAGAGAGAGTAGGAGAAAAGCAATGGCGTTATATGAAATGGAAGATGCGAAAGAACGCGTCATTTTAGTAGGCGTTCAGGAAAATGATGCGGAGCCGGAGGAAGAATCCCTGGATGAGCTGGCAGAACTGGCACGCACGGCCGGTGCAGAGGTAGCCGGCCGTCTGATCCAGAAACGAGAGGCGATGCATCCGGTGACGTATATCGGGAAAGGAAAGATCCTGGAGCTGAAGGAACTTTTGTGGGAGACAGACGCTACGGGAATCATCTGTGACGATGAACTGACTTCCGTGCAGCTGAATCATCTGGAGGAGGAGCTGGAATGTAAGATCGTGGATCGGACACTTCTGATCCTGGATATTTTTGCGGGAAGAGCTGTCAGCAGAGAAGGAAAGATCCAGGTAGAGCTGGCGCAGTTGAAGTATCGTGCGGCAAGGCTGATAGGACTTCGAAATTCTCTGTCCCGCCTGGGAGGCGGCATCGGAACAAGAGGGCCGGGAGAGAAAAAACTGGAGATGGACCGCCGTTTGATCAGGGAGCGGATCAGCCGTCTGAAAAAAGAACTTCGGGAAGTGGAAGAGCACAGAGAGAGGCTTCGTACTCAGAGAAAACGCTCCAATCTGAAGGTGGCGGCGCTGGTGGGATATACGTCAGCAGGAAAGAGCAGCCTGGAAAATGCGCTCACAGGAGCAGGTGTTTTAGAGGATGCAATGTTGTTTTCCACGCTGGATACGACGACACGCTCTCTGAGGCTGGCAGATACACAGGAAATCCTGCTCAGTGATACGGTCGGATTTATCCGGAAACTTCCGCATCATCTGGTAGAGGCATTTAAGAGCACACTGGAAGAAGCGAAATACGCGGATATCATCATCCATGTGGTCGATGCTTCCAATCCGCATCAGGATACCCAGATGTTTGTTGTCTATGAGACACTGCGTCAGCTCGGTGCGGAGGGAAAACCGGTCATTACCGTATTCAACAAACAGGATAAACTGGAAACACCGGGATATTTCCGGGATTTTCATGCAGAGTACTCAATCCCGGTTTCCGCAAAGACAGGGCAGGGGCTGGAAGAATTAAAAGAAGCGCTGCTTGAGATTCTGCGAAGAGATCAGGTATATATCGAGAGGCTGTATTCCTTTGCAGAAGCGGGAAAGATCCAGCTGATCCGCACCCAGGGACAGCTGCTGTCAGAGGAATATGTACCGGATGGCATTGAAGTGAAGGCATATGTGCCGAAAGAAATCTGGGGAAAAGTGTAAAACTTTTCCCTATCCCCACACTTCCTGGGCAATCTCTTTCACCAGTGCAAGCTTCGCCCACTGTTCTTCTTCTGTCAGTTTATTTCCAATCTCACAGGATGCGAATCCACACTGCGGACTTAAGTAAAGCCGGTTCAGAGGAATGTATTTTGCAGCTTTTGCAATTCTTTTCTTTATCACTTCTTTTTCTTCTAAAATCGGTGACTTGCTGGTCACAAGGCCAAGTACGACTTTTTTATGATCGGAAACAAAGCGGAGTGGTTCAAATCCTCCGGAGCGTTCATCATCAAATTCCAGATAATAGGCAGATACATTTTCATTGGCAAAAAGAAACGGCGCGATCGGTTCATATCCGCCGGAGGATGCCCAGGTGGAATGATAATTTCCGCGGCATACATGGGTTGTGATCACAAGATCTTCAGGTGCATTTTCCAGAGCGAGGTTATTCAGCCGCAGATATTTTTCAGCTTCTTCTTCCAGACTGACGGAATCTTTTTGTCTTGCCTCCCAGTAATTTTTGTCGCAGAACATTCCCCATGTACAGTCATCAAACTGGATATTTCTGCATCCTGCATCGTAGAGATCCCGGATGACAGTCCGGTATGCCTGTGCAATGTCCTGAATCAGTTCTTCCAGATCTGGATATACGGCCAGAGTCTGTGTTCCATTGTCTTCCCGGAAGAGTTCTGCAAGAAGCTGGGCAGGTGCGGGAATGGTCTGTCTTGCAATGGTGTGCTCATCCTCAAACTGTTTGACAAATTTGAAATGTTCCACAAAAGGATGCTGTTCTCCGCTGATTTTTCCTGTCACGCGGACAGAGCCGTGAGTGGTTTCTTCCCCGTGGAAGAAATAGCCGTGATCCAGTTCAATGTGTTCGATTCCCTCAAGTCCCCACATAAAATCCAGATGCCAGTAGCTTCTGCGGAATTCTCCGTCTGTGATGACAGGGTATCCGGCAGCCTTCTGCTTTTTGATCAGATCTGTAATTGCTTCATTTTCAATGGATTCTAGCTCAGCCTTTGTGATCTGTCCGGCTTCAAAATCAGCTCTTGCCTGTTTTAAGTGTGCAGGTCTTAAAAAACTTCCAACATAATCAAAACGAAACGGTGCGTTAAAATTTCCCATAGTAATTCTCCTGTTCTGTAAATTCGTGATTCTATGGGATTTATTGTAGAAGAGGAGAGGTGTTTTGTAAAATACTGAAAATAAATAGCTTGCTATAGAAGCAAACTATAGCAAGCCCGTTGCATTTTATGAAAATAGTGTTTTATAAATAAGGGGTTCCGGGAACTTCCGGGTAGCTTCCCATAGAGATCAGAAGCTGAAGTCCTACTTCTCTTGCGGTAAGGACTGCATTTTTTACGGCGCTTGCATCGCCGGTTACGGCGGCAATGATCTCATTGGAATGACTGGTTCCCCGGTTTGGAGTCATGTATTTGATGATCTCTACCGGAGAGGATTTCAATGCAAGGTCCGCCATGACAAGACCGATCGCCGCAGGAGAACCGCAGAAGAATCCAAATGGTTTTCCAATCGGGGCATCAAACGCCATGTTCAGCGCCTGGGAAGCGCTGGCAGAATAGGTAAATTCCAGATGCCCGGCATCACTGATATAGAGTTCTCCGGCATATTTTTCGGTGTATTCCAGTGCGATCTCTACGGCGCGGCGCACATCAGAGACACTGTAGCCGCCGATGATGATAAAGTTTCCGTGACCGCCCCATCCTTTGGTATCCCTCGGAAGTTCGATGGAAATGATCTCGGTGTTGGTAGATTTTACGGCTTCATCAGCTGCATTGATCTGTCCGGCTGCACCGGTACGGGAGCTTAACAGTCCCAGACTTTTGTAAGGCTTGTCAATCTGCATCTGCTGAAGCAGTGCGTCATTGACGCCCGGGATTACAAGTCCGATAGTATCCAGTACGGTTGTCCCGACAAATTCTGTCATGGAACAGTCCATGGATATTTTTTGAATTTCGTTGATATCTAACATAATGAAAACTCCTTTATGACATACTTCCAAATTAAATATAACCGCCGTCCAGGCCAATGATCTGTCCGGTCAGGTAAGAATGACCGGATGCAAGGGTGAGCGCCAGCTCAGCCACTTCCTCGCTGTCGGCAAAGCGTCCGGCGGGGATTTCTTCTCTTAAAGCTTCGCGTTCTTCTTCCGAAAACTGTGCGTTCATAGCAGTGTCGATCACTCCGCACGCAATGGCATTGACTTGTACATTACTTGGTGCCAGTTCTTTCGCAAGAGCCTTTGTCAGTCCGTTCATACCGGACTTAGTCGCAGAATAAGCAGCCTCGCAGGAGGCACCGACGGTTCCCCACATGGAGGAAATGTTGATGATCTTTCCGCTTTTCTGAGAGACCATGTGACCGATGGCGCTGCGGCAGCAGTAAAATACAGAAGAAAGATTGGTATTTAAAATCTCGGACCACTGGGCATCACTCATATCCTGCAAAAGGCCGACAAAGGAAATCCCGGCGTTGTTGACCAGCACATCCAGCCCCGGGCAGATAGATTCGATGATGGCAAACATCTTTCTCACATCATCGGGATTACCTGCATTTCCTGGGAGCAGTGTGCAGGAACCGTGTTCGTCAAGGATTTCTTTTTCTACCTGCTGCAGGGCATCCAGAGAATGCCGGCAGTTGAGAAATACATGAAAATGATTTCTGGCAAATGCAAGTGCGCAGGCTCTGCCGATCCCGCGGGATGCACCGGTGATCAGTACATATTTCTGGTTCATAACATACTCCATTTCCAGAAGGAGAACAGCTGTAAAATGCTGCTCCTTCAGCTCTCAATTCTGTAGTTATTATACAGGAAGCAGAAACGTTTGTATACCATATTTCCAGAAAATCCGAATGGGGAAAGCGGGTTGCGGTTGTGATTCACAGGCCCTTGTGCTATTATTTTGATAGAGAACCGGTGTGTGCACATAGTAGGAGGAACGGATATGGTAGAGGAAGCCCGAAGCTTTGCAGAAAAAGCACATGAGGGACAGTTTCGAAAGGGAACGAAGCGCCCGTATATTGTACATCCGCTGGAGGTGGCGAAGATTGTGTCAACGATGACGGATGATGAGGAGATGATCAGTGCAGCCTTGCTTCACGATACACTTGAAGACTGCAGGCAGGTGACAAAAGAGCAGATCAAAGAGGCGTTCGGCGAGCGTGTGCTTGAGATGGTCAGGCAGGAGAGTGAGGACAAGTCCAAAACCTGGGTGGAGAGAAAAAGTACGACAATCCGACATTTGAAAACAGCGCAGAGAGAGGTGCAGATGATCGCTCTTGCGGACAAGCTGTCCAATATCCGGGATATTGACCGGGAGTATCCGGTGGTTGGGGAAGAATTCTGGAACCGCTTTCGAATGAAGAGCAAAGCTGCAATTGGCTGGTATTATATTGGGGTAAAAGATGCGTTGCAAAAAGATTTTGCGGGAATTCCTGCATATGAGGAGTACAGGGCACTGGTAGAAAAAATTTTCGGCAGTACATCAGACTGGCAAAGGAGAGAACACAATGAAGAAGACAAAGATCATATGTTTTGCGAATAATAAAGGAGGAAGCGGAAAGTCCACGACTTGTTCCAATGTCGGATACGGACTGCGGGAGCTGGGATATAAGGTACTTCTGATTGATGGAGACATGCAGCTGAACCTGTCGCTTTCCTTGTTTGATGAGGATCAGGTGCTTGCGTTTGCGCAGAGTGAAAAGAACTTGTATGAGGGATTGAAGCGCCAGGATGATCTGTCGGATTACATTGTACATTCCGCTTATGAAGGGCTGGATCTGATTCCGTCTTCCACATTAATGAGTTCGATAGAGTATGAATTGTTTACGAAATGGCAGAGGGAGTTTATTCTCCGAAAATGTCTGAAACAGGTAAAGGAATCCGGAGCGTATGATTACATTCTGATCGATGCGCCTCCGACTTTGGGCGGCTGGGTTATGAACATCTTGTGTGCATCCGATGAGATCATCATTCCGGTGGAGTCTACGCCGTGGGGATTGTTCGGTCTGGGAAATATGTTTGAATTTCTGGAGGAAGTCCGTCAGATCACGCCGGATCTGAAGCTGGGCGGGATCGTGATCACGAAAGTAGATACCAGAAAGAGTTATTTCAAACAGACTCTGGAGACTTTAAAGAGTCTGGAGGATGTTCCTGTATTTGATACCTATATCCGGGTGGACAGTGGGATCGAGTGGTCGCAGGATAACAATGCGCCGATCATGGCATACAAAAAAAGCAGCCGCAGTGCCACAGAGTATATGGAACTGACAAAAGAAATTGCCAAAATGGAGTAGGTGAGTCATGCACAGGGAATTGTTGGATGCCTTGTCTGTCATTACAGAGGAAGAGCAGCGGATACTGGATGAACAAAGAGGGATCGACCCACAGCTTTATACAGAGAAAAAGGAACTGATCGTAGACAGCGAAAAATTGTTGAAAAAAGGGAAGCTGATACAGGTACGTCCCCATACGAGATTTGTTAATTTTCCGAAGCATAAACACAATTATGTAGAAGTGATCTACATGTGTCAGGGAACAACCACTCACATTCTGAATGGAAGTAAGGTCATTCTGGAGGCGGGGGATCTTCTGTTTTTGAATCAGAATGCAGAACAGGAGATCCTGCCGGCCGGCGAGCAGGATATTGCCGTCAATTTTATTGTGCTGCCGGAATTTTTTGATACGGCTTTTTCCATGATGGATATGGAGGAAGAAAATGCGTTGAAAGAATTTCTGGTAGGAGCTTTGTGTGGAAAGAATGATCAGACATCATATTTGTATTTTCATGTGGCAGAGATCCTTCCGATCCAGAATCTGGTGGAAAATATGGTATGGACGATCTTCTATGACCAGCCGAACAAAAGGAGATGTAATCAGATCACCATGGGGCTTTTGCTTCTTCAGCTTTTGAATCATATGGACCGGATGGAGACCGGAACAGCTGCTTTTGACCGGGAACTGACCGGAGCGGTGTTGAATTATATTGAAGAGCACTATAAAAACGGAAGTCTGTCCGAGCTGGCAGAGATTATGGGATATGACATGTACTGGTTAAGCAGGGAGATCAAAAAACGGACGGGAAAGACGTATAAAGAGCTGCTTCAGTCGAGAAGAATGCGTCAGGCGGCATATTTGCTGAAGAACAGCAGGTTGTCGGTGGCGGATATCATAGAGTCGGTGGGGTATGACAATACCAGTTATTTTTTTCGGAAATTTAAGGAGTGTTATGGAGTCAGCCCGAAGGGGTATCGGGATATGTGAGAAAGTGAAAGAAAAGCAAGCCTGAATACAGGAAGAGCAGAGAAGCAATTTCTGGATTCAGGCTTTTTGTGTTTCGAGACATTAAACCTCAGAAAAATCAATTTTCAGATCTTCATAAATATTACATGTTACAAAATCTGTTATCGCTGCCGATAAAGCACATGCAGCTGCATCTGTAGAACGAGACTTTGAAAAGGAACATAAAGATGAGATGCAGAGATTATGTGATAAAATCGAGGCTCTACAAGAGGAATGATTTGAGCTGAAAGATAAATTAAAAGAGTTAAAAAAGGGAATACTTGATTTTAGCTGTCGCATATGCTATACTAGCGGTAGCTAAAAAGGATATAAGTGTCAAGCAGCACACAAAGTGAAAGCCCCGGAGGTCGCAACTCCGGGGCTTTCTTTTAGGCTAGTTGTCACTGTCGTTTCTGTCTAACCATTTGCAGACGTAGTAGCTGGCTACGCTTGCCATAACGGAAACCAAAAAAGATATAGGTAAAAGCGCTAGAATAATGTTTTTTTGTATTATATATTTTTTACTTGTTCGTTTTCACTACCTATCAGTGTCCCCTCTTATAATTGTCTTTATTGTAGCATTGCCGGTTACTACGAATTAAACTGCGCATATTTCTTCGGAGAAATCCCGACTGCCTTGGTGAATGCCTTCAGATAATTGCTGTAGTCATTAAATCCGCACGCTTCACAAGCTTCATTGACAGAATATCCCTGACTTAACAGCGACTTCGAGATGGTGATTCGCTTTGCGGTGATGTATTTGTTGATGGTCGTTCCTGTCGTGGCTTTGAAAATCCGGCACAGATAAGAACTGCTCAGGAAAAAATGTGCAGAGAGTTCTTCCAGGGTCAGGTTTTCGCTGATATGGGTATTGATATAGGAGAGAATCTCATCCACCTGGGCGTGGTAGCCGGGCGCTTTGCTCTCTTCTTCGGCAGAAGCGCGGCAGCGTTTGTCAAACGCATGGTTTAAAAACACCATCAGTTCCAGAAATGTGGCATGATCTAAGATATCCTCGCCAAACCCGGAATTGGAGCGCAGTTTATGGATAAAATAGATAAACCGCGTCTGCTCCTCCTGAGAAAGGTGAAGCTGATGAGGCATATCCGTTCCGCGAAACTGAAAACAATGATTTAAATTGGTCGTTTCCGTAGAAATTTGTTTTAAGTATTCCGGATCGATCGAAAGAATGATGCGCTCATGTTTTTGCTGGTCGATCTGTGTCAGATAGTGACTTTCAAACTGGTTGATCAGAAAAATGTCCCCATTGCTGATGTCATAAAAATAATTGTCGATCAGAAACTGCTTTCCCCCGGAGATCGAATAATAAATCTCATAGCAGTCATGGATGTGCATATCCATGGCTTTTTCATCATTATATAAATGTGCAAAGGCGAACGTATGAGTATCCATACACTGGCGCATGGCTTCTTTGCAGGAAATACATCCTTTCATGAAAATCGTCTCCTTTCATCAGGTTGTTCAAAATCGTCCTGTTTTTCCTATATTATAGTTCAGAAGTTCAAAATTTTCAAGATTTACAGCAAGAAAACACAAGAAATAGGGGAATAATGAATGCTATACTAAGTGCAAGAAATGACACAGATTAGTCAGTCAAAATAAGGGAAATCAAAAAACAGGAGGATTATCATGGAAGTAAGAACAGCAGCATCACCAAAAGATGTAAAACACTACACAACAGACAGATTAAGAGAGGAATTTCTGATTCAGGATTTATTCCAGGCAGATAAGATCAATCTGGTATACAGCCACATTGACCGTATCATTACAGGAGCAGCAGTTCCGGTCAATGAGAAACTGGTTCTCACAGCAGGGGATGAGCTTCGTGCAGAGTACTTCCTTCAGAGAAGAGAACTTGGAATCATCAATATCGGTGGAGATGGAATCATCACAATCGATGGACGTGTTTATGAAGTAAATGCAAGAGACGGAATGTATGTTGGAAGAGGAGCAAAAGACATTTCATTTGAAAGCAAAGATGCTTCCTGCCCGGCAAAATTCTATATGAACAGTGCACCGGCACACGTATCTTACCCGACAGTACATATCAAACTTGAGGGAGAAGCTGAAGAAGGCGTTGTGATCGTAAAAGATGAGAACAAAGTAGAACTCGGAACACTGGAAGATTCCAACCACAGAATCATCAATAAATATATCGTAACAGGACAGGTAGAAAGCTGTCAGCTGGCGATGGGACTGACAAAACTTCTTCCGGGAAGCGTATGGAATACAATGCCATCTCATACACATGACAGACGTATGGAAGTATATCTGTACTTTGACATGGATGATGATTCATTCGTAATGCACTACATGGGAGAACCACAGGAGACAAGACATATCATCATGCACAATGAAGAAGCAGTGATCTCTCCAAGCTGGTCCATCCACTCCGGATGTGGATCCAAAGCATACACATTCATTTGGGGAATGTGCGGAGAAAACCAGGATTACGGCGATATGGATACAATTGCAAACAAAGACCTGAGATAATTGATAGAAGAGAAGGAGAAACAGTTATGGTAAATTTTTCACTGGAAGGTAAAATCGCACTGGTAACAGGTGCTTCTTACGGAATCGGATTCGGGATCGCTTCTGCATATGCAGAGGCAGGTGCAACAATCTGCTTTAACGACATCACACAGGAGAAAGTTGATTTAGGAATTGCAGCATACAAAGAAGCTGGAATCGAAGCTCACGGATATGTATGTGACGTAACAGATGAAGCACAGGTAAAAGCAATGGTTGCAAAAATCAACGAAGAAGTTGGAATTATTGATATCCTGGTAAACAATGCCGGAATCATCATGAGAAAACCAATGCTTGAAATGGAAGCAGACGAGTTCAGAAAAGTGATCGATGTAGACTTAAACGCACCATTTATTGTTTCCAAAGCAGTGATTCCGGGAATGAAAGAAAAAGGACACGGAAAGATCATCAACATCTGCTCTATGATGAGTGAACTTGGACGTGAGACAGTATCTGCATACGCAGCAGCAAAAGGCGGACTGAAAATGCTCACAAAGAACATCTGCTCTGAGTACGGTGAGTACAACATCCAGTGTAACGGTATCGGACCTGGATACATTGCAACACCACAGACAGCGCCGCTGCGTGAAGTGCAGGCAGACGGAAGCAGACATCCGTTCGATCAGTTTATCATTTCCAAAACACCTGCTGCAAGATGGGGAACACCGGAAGACCTTCAGGGACCGGCAGTATTCCTTGCATCCGATGCATCTGATTTTGTAAATGGACACATTCTGTATGTAGACGGAGGAATCCTGGCATACATCGGAAAACAGCCATAAGAAATTGAAAATAATAAAGAGGAGATCAATATGTTAGTAGCAGCGAGAACGCATGACTATGGAAAACAGCCGGTGGATCATCTGGCAAAACTATTGAGATCCGAAAGCATTGAGGCAGCACAGCTTGTGCTGCCAAAAGCATTTTCGGAGATCAATTCTTATGAGGAAGTAACACCGCAGCTGGTGGAGAGGATCCGCAGAAATTTTGAAGAAGAGAAGATCAAGATCCAGATTTTAGGATGCTACATGGATCTTGGAAACCCGGATGATGAAGTGCGGAAAAATGCCGTGGATACGTTCAAAAGATGCCTGAAGTTCAATCAGATCCTGGGAGCGTCCATCGTCGGAACAGAGACGGCATACCCGCGTCTGAGCCGGGAAGAAAAGCAGATCTGGCATCCATATATGATGGACAGTATTGCACGTCTGGTGGAAGAAGCAGAACGTCTGGATGTGGATATGGCCATCGAACCGGTCTACTGGCATCCGCTGGAGGATCTGGAGACAACGGTAGAAGTGTTTGAAAAGATGAACAGCGACCATTTGAAAATGATCTTTGATCCGGCAAATGTGCTGGAGTTTCCAAAGATCGATCAGGATGCTTACTGGAAAGAATGGCTGCAGGCATTGGGAGATAAGATCGAAGCGATCCATATGAAAGATTTTGTAGAAGGGCCGAACAAAGAGTATTGTCCGGTCTGTCTTGGAGACGGTGTGATCCGGTATGGTGAGATTGTGAAGTGGATGAAGCAGCATAAACCGGAGATCGTGGTTGTAAGGGAAGAATTAGAGCCAAAGACGGCGCAGAAGGATATTGCGTATATGAGAAGGTTGTGGATGGAGCGTGTTTGAAAGAGAATATCTAAATATAAGAAGAAAAAAGATGGTTGATGTCAGCCATCTTTTTTGATGGAATCAGAAAAATTGAAAAAATATTGCGGTTCAATATGTTTTGTTTCATAAAAAACAAAGAAAAATGCAGAAAAACAATCAGCATAACGTCAAAATAGCATTCGGCAATATGCATAAAAATAGAGTGCTAAATTTGTATATAATAAACAAAAGGATTGGGAATGATAAAAATAATATGGAAAATTGATAAAATGAGCAGATTTGCTGTTTGAATAAAAATGAAATTGGTAAAATTGATAAAAAACAACAAGATAATTTGAAAAAATGAGTTTGCGGACAAGATAGTATGAGAATCAGCTCCCTTCATGTGATACTATTTTCACATAAAAACAAGGGCCCGAAAAAATAAAAACTGAATCTATGAACAGGAGAGGAAACATGAAGGGAATGAAAAAAACAATAGGGATCGTACTCGTGATCGCATTGATCGCAGTAGGAATTTATACCTTTGTGGCAGTAAAAAGTGAGACAAGCAGTGAAAAGGTGCAGCTTAGAATGGCACATGGACAGGCGGCAGATTCTGAGATCGGAGAGACGATCGAGTATTTATCAGATCTGGCAGCAGAAGACAGTTCCAAGAATCTGGAAGTGGATATTTATCCGAGTGGTGTGCTTGGAGCAGAGCCTTCCACGGTAGAGATGGTACAGGCAGGTGTACTGGATATGGCGAAAGTAAGCGCCAATACACTGGGACAGTTTGATGAGAGATATTCTATTTTCTCACTGCCATATCTGTTCCGCAATCAGGAACACTATTACAATGCAATGGCAAACAGTGAAGGGATTCAGGAACTGTTTGAATCTACAAGGGACAAAGGATACATTGCAATTGGTTATTATGCAAATGGTGCAAGAAATTATTATCTCAAAGAAGATAAGGCAGTGACAGATCCTTCTGTTCTGAAAGGAAAGAAAATACGTGCCATGGTCAGCAGTACTTCCATGGAGATGATCGAACTGATGGGCGGCTCACCGGTACCGATGGCATCCAGTGAAACGTACACGTCTCTTCAGCAGGGCATCGTAGATGGTGCAGAAAATACAGAGCTGGCACTGACAGTTGACAAACATGAAGAGATTGTAAAATCTTATACATACACAGAGCATCAGTATTCACCGGATATTTACATCATCAGTACGAAAGTCTGGGACAGCTTAAGCAAAGAACAGCAGGAATATTTAAAAGAGTGTCTTGTGAAATTGAATGAGAATTTTGTTTCAAAATATCAGCAGATGATGGATGATGCCATTGAAGAAGCACAGGAGCATGGTGTGACTGTTTATAGAGATATTGATAAGAGTAAATTTATCGAGGCAGTTCAGCCAATGCATGAGGCGTTTGAAAGTAAAGGGGACGCTTACAAGAGCCTCTACGAAGATATTCAAAAATATGCCGTTGCAGAAGAGGAGGAGAAGTAATGAAGATCATAAATAAAATTCTGGGAACAGTGATCTCCGTACTTGTTGCGGTCATGGTTCTTGCCTGTTGCTGGCAGGTTATCACACGATTTCTGTTAAATGATCCAAGTCAGTGGACGGAGGAATTTTTGAGATACGCACTGATCTGGATGACGATGCTTGGGGCACCGTACGCTTATGGAAAAGATCAGCATTTGTCGATCCGTGTGCTGGTGGATAAATTTCAGTCAAAGAATCAGATCCGAACAAAGATCGCAGTCGAGATCATCGTATTGATCTTAAGTATTGCAGTATTTATTGTAGGTGGAATCATGGTAACTGCAAACTCAGCAGGACAGATTTCAGCGGCACTGAAACTTCCGATGCAGGTTTACTATGTATGTATTCCAATCAGTGGATGTCTGATGGTGCTGTATTGTCTGGAGCGTTTGAAAAGATGGTTCACAGAATTAAAGGAGGGAAAATAAATGGAAATTCAGGCAGCAATCTTACTTGTAATTGTATTTTTCCTGATGCTGGCGTTTAGTGTGCCGGTGTCGTATAGCATCATTGTTTCCGCATTGGTAACGATCGTTGCATTTTTGACACCTGGATTTGGTGTGTTTGTTTCTGCGCAGAAGATGGTCAGTGGAATTGACAGCTTTTCTCTGATCGCAGTACCATTTTTTATTCTGGCAGGTCTTTTGATGAACAGCGGTGGTATTGCCAAGAGATTGATCAATCTCGCACTGTTGGTTCTTGGAAAAGTACCGGGATCTTTGGCACTGACAAACATTGCGGGAAATGCGATGTTCGGTTCAATTTCCGGTTCTGGTATTGCAGCGGCAACTGCAATCGGTGGAGTTATGCTCCCGTTGGAAAAAGAGCAGAAGTATGATGAGGGATTTGCGGCAGCAGTTAATATCGCAACGGCGCCGGTTGGACAGCTGATTCCTCCGACAACAGCGTTTATCGTATTCTCGGCAGCAGGTGGTGGTGCTTCGGTAGCTGCACTGTTTATGGCTGGATGGATTCCGGGACTTCTGTGGGCTGCATGTTGCATGGTAGTTGCATTCTTCTATGCAAGAAAGCAGGGATATGTAATTAAAAGAGACAAACTGACTGCAAAAATCGTAGGGAAGACAATATGGGATGCAATCCCGAGTTTATTTCTGGTCGTGATTATCATCGGTGGTATTTTATCTGGAAAATTTACGCCGACAGAGGCATCCGGTGTTGCGGTTGCATACGCCTTTATCCTCTCCGTGTTTATTTACAGAACGATCAAACTGAGTGAAATTCCGAAGCTGTTGGTGGATGCAGCAGTTATGACAACAATCGTTATGCTGATCATCGGAGCATCTTCTGTATTGTCATTTGTAATGTCCTTTACAGGGCTGCCGGCAGCAATCAGTAAACTGGTTCTTGGAATTTCAAGTAATAAATATGTGATCCTGCTGATCCTCAATATTTTCCTTCTGATCGTGGGAACATTTATGGATATGGCGCCGGCACTTTTGATCTTCACACCGATCTTCCTTCCGATCGTACAGAGCTTTGGAATGAGCCCGATCCACTTTGGTGTCATGATGGTTATGAACCTTTCTGTAGGAACGATCACACCGCCGGTTGGAAACGTACTGTTTGTGGGATGCAGTGTGGCAAAACTGCGGGTAGAGCAGGTTATGAAACATCTGATCCCGCTCTTTGTGGCAATCTTTGCAGCATTGATGATGGTAACTTACATTCCGGCACTCAGCGAATGGCTCCCTACTGTTTTGGGGCTTCTGGAGTAATCGTGTTTTTGTAAGTAATTCCATTTAGGGTTTTGCGATACTTTAACGGTGAAATACTCATGTAGGTTTTGAATACTTTTTCAAAATAAGTAATACTTTCATAGCCGACCGTACCGGCAATCTCGGAGACGCTAAGAGTGGTCTCCTCAAGGAGCTGTTTGGCTCTCTTTGTACGCAGGATATTGACATATTCATTGACGCCGTAGCCGGTGACTTCTTTAAATGAGCGGCTTAAATAAAACTTGCTCAGATAGAAGATTCCGGCGAGGCCGTCTAAAGAGATGGATTCTGCGTAGTGATCAGAAATGTAGTCGGCAATGTTATAGATTGTCTGATACTTGCTGCTCTTATGAATGGCAGTTTCATCTTTGATCGGAGTCAGCTCCGGGTTGTCTCTGATAAAGTCAATAAAATAGTGGATGATTTCCATCTCGATCATGGCTTTGTAGCTGCGGCTGCGGTTGGAAAATTCAGTCTTTAGTACTTCATACATATGCAAAAATTTTTCCTGCTGCTTCTGCGTCAGATTATAAACTCCATAGTGTTCGCGAAAAAAAGGAACAAGATTGAGGTGCGAAAACTTTTCATCAAACTGCTGCATTTTGGATTTATCAATATACAGAATGATTCGCGTGTATCCGGTTGTGTCATCCTCCGGAGCATGTGTCATATGGATCAGATTTGTATCCACCAGGATCAGGCTGCCTTTTTTTACCTGATAGGCACGGTTATTGAAGAAAAAGAGGCGCTCTCCTTCTGTGAGAAAGTAAATCTCGTATTCATTATGAAAATGATTGGAACGCATATCAAAACCACTGGAACGTTTTAAATGTTCCAGAGAAATTCCTTCCATTTCTGAATAATAAATGATAGTATCCATACAGTATCTCCTTTGTTGTGAGCAGCGTGTGCTTTGTTAAAGCTATTATAAAATAGAAACCGTAAAAAAGCTATATGAAAGGATTGGCATAAAATGCCGGAAAAGAAAATGAAGAATATAAAAAGAGAACTGATTGAACAAAAACTGAATCTGGTCGTAGAAAAACTGATGAACCTCGGCGGTCCGGAAAATGAAGATGAATTAAAAGACGGCGGAGAGGCAATCGGATTTTTTAAACGTGATTTTGGAATCGCAGAGTGGGACTGGCCGCAGGGAGTGGGGCTGTACGGACTTCTCAAAATGATGAAAATACAGGGAAATGACGATTATAAAACATTTCTGCACCAGTGGTTCAAAGGAAATATCGCAGATGGACTTCCGTCCAGAAACATCAATACAACAACCCCTCTTTTGACACTGGCAGAGTTAAATGAACAATATCAGGATAAAGAATTTGAAAATCTGTGTCTGGACTGGGCTTCCTGGCTGATGAACTGCATTCCGAGAACAAAAGAGGGCGGATTCCAGCATGTCACAAGTGCCAACGGTGACAGACAGGGTGTACGCTTAAATGAAAGCGAGATGTGGATCGATACTCTGTTCATGACCGTATTATTTTTGAATAAAATGGGGCAGAAATATCAGAAACAGGAGTGGATCGACGAGTCCATCCATCAGGTGCTGATGCATATCAAATATCTGTATGATACACATACCGGATTATTCTATCACGGATGGTCCTTTAACCGTATGGATAATTTCGGCGGTATTTTCTGGTGCAGAGGAAACAGCTGGTTCACACTGGGAATTCTGGACTATGTGGATATGTTCAAAGGAACACTCAATGCAGGTGTGAAAACCATCATTGTGGATACATACAAAGCACAGGTGAGAAAGCTGAAGGAACTGCAGAGTAAGAGCGGATTGTGGCATACAGTACTGACAGACCCGGACAGCTACGAAGAAGTTTCTGGTTCTGCGGCCATCGTGGCAGGAATTCTCAAAGGAATCAAAATGGGAATTCTGGATGATTCTTATCTGGAATGTGCATGGAAAGGTGTACAGGCGATTCTGAAAAATATTGATAAAGATGGAACGGTATTAAACGTATCCGGTGGAACCGGGATGGGATACGATGCAGATCATTATAAAAACATTCTGATCGCGCCGATGGCGTATGGTCAGTCTTTGACAATTCTGGCGCTGGTAGAAGCACTGCAGTTGGCGGAGTAGAGTGCAAATAAGGACGCTGTTTTATATAAATGGCGTCCTTTTTTTACACTTTTTTATTTCATATAATAGAGTTAAATAAAGTGCGAAAGGGAGGCAGAAAATGGATAAATATTATTTGGCTGTTGACATTGGCGCATCCAGTGGCCGTCATATGCTGGCAAGTATGAAAGACGGGAAAATGCAGCTGGAAGAGGTATACCGTTTCCCGAATGGAATGACAGAAAAAAACGGGACTCTCTGCTGGGATGTAGAGCGTCTGTTTACAGAAATCAAAAACGGATTGAAAGTATGTAAAGAGCTGGGGAAAATTCCGGTATCTATGGCAATTGATACCTGGGCGGTAGACTATGTACTGTTGGATGAGAATGATAAAATTCTGGGGGATACAGCAGGATACAGAGACGGTCGGACAAACGGGATGGATGCAAAGGTGTATGAGAAGATCTCTCTGGAGGATCTGTATGCGAGAACCGGGATTCAGAAGCAGATCTTTAATACGATCTATCAGCTGATGGCGGTAAAGGAAAATTATCCGGAGCAGCTGGAACAGGCAGAATCCATGCTGATGATCCCGGATTACTTCCAGTTTTTGTTGACCGGAGTCAAGAAGATGGAATACACCAATGCGACAACGACCCAGCTTGTAAGTCCTCAGACAAAAGACTGGGATTACGAACTGATCGATCTGCTTGGGTTTAACAGGAAGATTTTCAAAGCGATTTCCATGCCGGGAACGGTTGTAGGAAACTTTACAAAAGAAATTCAGGAGGAAGTTGGATTTGACTGTACGGTTGTACTTCCGGCAACGCATGATACCGGATCCGCAGTGCTTGCAGTTCCGACGAATGATGACAATGCGATCTACATCAGTTCCGGTACCTGGTCTTTGATGGGAATTGAGAGAAAAGATGCGGATTGTTCCATGGAAAGTATGCGGGCAAACTTCACAAATGAGGGAGGATATGATTACCGCTTCCGTTTTCTGAAGAACATCATGGGGCTGTGGATGATCCAGTCTGTCAAGAAAGAATGGAAAGAAGAGCTTTCCTTTGCGCAGATATGTGAACAGGCATCCAAAGAGGAGATTACTTCTTTAGTGGACTGCAATGATGATTGTTTCCTTGCTCCAAATAGCATGATAGAAGCAGTACAGACGTTTTGCAGAGAGAGTAATCAGCAGATTCCGGAGACAATCGGGGAGATTGCGGCAGTGATCTACAACAGTCTTGCAAAATGTTATGGAGAGACGATTCAGGAGATCGAAGAAATTACAGGCAATACCTACGACACGATCTATGTAGTCGGTGGTGGTGCGAACGCAGGTTATCTCAACGAGCTGACTGCAAAATATACAAAGAAAAAAGTGTCGGCAGGACCGACAGAGGCGACTGCAATTGGAAATATCACGGTTCAGATGCTTCATGATGGAGTGTTTACATCATTGCCCGAGGCAAGAACTTGCATCGGCAAGTCATTTGACATCCGTCACTATGATGAAAACGGAAATGAAAATCAGGAGGTATAAAGCGATGACAAGATATGAATCAGCAAAAGAAATCTATGCAAAATTAGGAGTAGACACAGACGCGGCAATTGAAAAATGTATGCAGGTACCGGTTTCTCTGCACTGCTGGCAGGGAGACGATGTAACAGGATTTGATCACGATGGCCCTCTGACAGGTGGAATCCAGACAACAGGAAACTATCCTGGAAAAGCAAGAACACCGGAAGAATTGATGGCAGATATGGACAAGGCAATGAGCCTGATGCCGGGAGCAAAGAAGATCAATGTGCATGCGTGCTATGCAATTTTTGAAGATGGGGAGTTCGCAGACCGCGACAAGCTGGAGCCAAAACATTTCCAGAAATGGGTGGACTTTGCAAAAAAAAGAGGAATGGGACTGGATTTCAATCCGACATTCTTCTCTCATGAGAAAGTAAAAGACGGACTGACACTTTCAAGCCCGGACGAAGAGACAAGGAAATTCTGGATTGAGCATGGAAAAGCATGTATCCGTATTTCCAAGTATTTTGCAGAGCAGACAGGAATCCCATGTGTGATGAATATCTGGACAGGAGACGGATTCAAAGATGTGCCTGCAGACCGTATGGGACCAAGAGTTCGTTACAAAGAATCCATCGATGAGATCCTTTCTGAGCCATATGATCCGAAGATGGTAAAACCTTGTGTAGAATCTAAGGTATTCGGAATCGGAGTTGAGGCATACACAGTTGGTTCTGCAGAATTTGCACTGAGCTATGCGGCAATGAACAAAGAGAAATGCCTGCCGCTGATGGATAACGGACATTATCATCCGACAGAAGTTGTTTCCGATAAGATCCCGGCGCTGCTGACATTCTTCCCGGAAATCGCACTGCATGTGACACGTCCGATCCGTTGGGATTCTGACCATGTAGTTCTGTTTGATGACGAGACAAAGGAAATTGCACAGGAAATCGTTCGCTGCGAAGGCGGTCTTGACCGCACTTATATTGCCTTGGATTATTTCGATGCATCCATTAACCGTATCTCTGCATGGGTAACAGGATTCAGAAGTTTCCAGAAAGCGCTGCTGAATGCACTTTGTACACCAAGTGCACTCTTAAAAGAACTTCAGGATACCAATCAGATGTCAAAGAAAATGGTGGTAATGGAAGAGTGCAAGACACTTCCAATCGGAGATATCTGGGAGGAGTACTGCAGAAGATGCAATGTCCCGGCAGAAGGCTGGTTTGAAGAAATCGAAAAATATGAGACAGAAGTGCTCGTAAAAAGAGCATAAAAATACAGGGGAGTGTGACTCGGGCAGAGTTACCACTCCCCTGTTAAATTATTCAGATTCTTTTAGTTCTGGATGTAATTTTGCAAAAATGGCATCCTCATTGTAATCAGGTGCAGATTGAACCGCAATGTTGTAGATCGGCTGAATGACAGAGATATCCTCCTCCAGCATTTCTGCAATTTCAGCTAAGGGAATCTGTTTTTGTATTTTTTTACAGACCTGAGTGATTAACCGCAGCGTGGATCCTTCTTCTTTGCTTATCCTCCGTGTTTCTTGTACATCATATGCTTCAAAGCTGTCAAATAACATATCAAAATCCCTCCGTTTTATTTGATCTGTAAAGTGTTCCATTTCTCAAGCCAGCTCAAAAATTCGCCGGACGAGCGGTTTAAGATCAGTTCCTCTGGAAATTCAGCGAGCCGGATCAGTTCCATTGCATGATCAAAATTTCCGATATGTCCGGTTCCGTGACTGTCACTGGACAACAGGATCGGATAGTGGAAATGTTTGCACAGGTTGAGCAGCATCATATCGTTAAAACGGGTATCGCCCCGGTAGCCGTCCGGGCGCAGTGAGCTGTCATTGAGCTCCAGAATGACGTGATATTCCATTGCAGCTTCTACCAGTGCAAGATAGTCTACCGGGAATTTTACATCATCACAATGTCCGATGATTCGTACATATGGGTTTTTCATTGCTTCTATATAAGAACGTGTATTTTCTTCCTCTGATCCGGGGCGCTTAGCAGGGCGGTGCAGGCTGGCGATCACATAATCCAGGTGCTTTAAAATCTCATCCTCCAGATCCAGTTTTCCGTGATTGTCTAAAATACTGACCTCGGCACCGTACAGCATGCGGATTCCCATCCGGTTTTTAGGTGCATAAGCAAGATTTCGGAAATATGCAGATTTTCCGCCGCCAAGTGTGGCAGGACCATGGTCCGAAATTCCGAGCATATTTAAATGCTGTGTACGTGCAGTTTTGACCATATCAGTGATCGTGGCAGCTGAACCATGTCCGCTGGCGATTGTATGAGTATGGATATCAAATTCAAAATGTGACATGAAAAGTCCCACCTTTCCAGATTTCTGTTTCCAGTATGATGGATTTCTGCAGTTTTGTCAATGCGCTGAGGTGTGGTTTTTTAATAAAAACAACAAAAACCACATAAAATAAATTCTGATTTATTTTGATTTAAAGGGTAAAGACGGGAAATGATATTGTAGTTTTGTTGACTTCTGCTGTTGTGTAAAGTATAATGACGTTAACTGGATAGAGAGAGGGTTTCTTTAGAAAGTTAATACGAATATGAGAAAGGAGCAACAAGGCAGATGGGATTGTATAATTATGACAGCACTGAGATTCCAAAGTCAGACAGAATTCCGAAGCTGGTAGAAAATCTGTATGCAAAGATGCCTGAGATTGAGTCTGCAAGAGCAATTTTGATCACGGAATCTTACAGACAAACAGAGAATGAGCCGATGGTGATCCGCAGAGCAAAAGCATTTGCACACATTCTTGAGAATATTCCGATCGTCATCCGTGACCTGGAACTGATTGTGGGAAGCACAACAATCGCACCGAGAGGATGTCAGACCTATCCGGAATTTTCTTATGAATGGCTGGAAGCAGAGTTTGATACTGTGGAGACAAGAAGTGCGGATCCGTTCTATATTTCAGAAAAGACAAAGCAGGAGTTAAAAGAAGCGAATGCTTACTGGAAAGGAAAAACGACCAGCGAACTTGCCACTTCTTACATGGAACCGGAGACACTGCTGGCAATGGAACACAATATCTTCACCCCTGGAAATTATTTCTACAATGGTGTGGGACATGTGACCGTAAAATACGGCGAGGTGCTTGCAATCGGATTTTCCGGAATCAAGGCAAAAGCACAGGCAGAGCTTGATAAGCTGTGTCTGGCAGATGGAGATTATCAAAAGAAGTCCCGTTTTCTGGAGGCAGTGATGATCAGCTGTGATGCAGCCATCGAATATGCCAGAAGATATGCAAGACTGGCTTTGAAAGAAGCAGAAGAATGCACAGATCCTGTCCGGAAAAGAGAATTGCTTCAGATTGCTCAGAATTGTGCAAATGTTCCGGAAAAAGGTGCCACAGGATTTTACGAAGCCTGCCAGTCTTTCTGGTTTGTGCAGCAGCTTCTGCAGATTGAGTCCAGCGGACATTCGATCTCACCGGGAAGATTTGACCAGTACATGTATCCTTATTATCAGAAGGACATGGAGAGCGGCAAGATCACAAGAGAGTTTGCGCAGGAACTGATGGATTGTATCTGGGTAAAACTCAATGATCTGAACAAGTGCAGAGATGCAGCGTCAGCGGAAGGGTTTGCAGGTTACAGTCTGTTTCAGAACTTGATTGCCGGAGGACAGAATGAAGAAGGAATTGATGTGACGAATGACCTTTCCTTTATGAGCATTCAGGCATCCATGCATGTATTTCTTCCGCAGCCGTCACTTTCTGTGCGGGTATGGAACGGAACACCACACGAATTCCTGATCAGGGCAGCAGAGTTGACAAGAACCGGAATCGGACTTCCGGCATATTACAATGACGAAGTGATCATACCGTCTCTGATGAGCAGAGGACTGACTCTGCAGGATGCAAGAGATTATAACATCATTGGATGTGTGGAACCACAGAAGTCCGGTAAGACAGAAGGATGGCATGATGCGGCGTTTTTCAATATGTGCCGTCCGCTGGAGCTGGTATTTTCGAATGGAATAGACAAAGGTGTCCGCATCGGTCCGGCAACAGGTAATGTGGAGGACATGACGACATTTGAACAGTTCTATGATGCATATAAAAAGCAGATGGATTATGCGATCCAGCTTTTGGTCAATGCTGATAATGCCATCGATATGGCGCATGCAGAACGATGTCCGCTTCCGTTTTTATCGTCCATGGTGGATGACTGCATGAAAGTCGGAAGGACAGTACAGGAAGGTGGAGCTGTCTACAACTTTACCGGTCCGCAGGGATTTGGGGTTGCCAATATGGCAGATTCCCTCTATTCGGTAAAAACGCTTGTCTATGATGAGAAGAAGATCACGATGGGAGAACTCAAAGAAGCGCTTGCAACAAATTACGGGAAGGGACTTGGAGCGGAAGATGTGGCCGCCATGACGGCTAAGATCGCGAATGAGCTTAAAGAAGCCGGAAAGACGATCGGTGAAAAAGAGGTCGCTGCAATTTTAAATACTGTAGTTGCGGCATCCGAAGCACCGGAAGTAAAGGCAAACGGGGAAAGAATCCTGAAGCTGATCGAAGAAGTGCCGAAATTCGGAAATGATATTCCGGAAGTAGATGCATTTGCAAGAGATGTTGCCTACACCTATACAGAACCTCTTCAGAATTACAAAAATCCGAGAGGCGGTTCCTTCCAGGCGGGGCTTTATCCGGTATCCGCCAATGTACCGCTCGGCGCACAGACGGGAGCGACTCCGGATGGACGTCTGGCATATCAGCCGGTGGCCGATGGCGTGTCTCCGTCTGCAGGAAAAGATGTCAATGGTCCGACAGCAGCTGCGAACTCTGTTTCCAGACTGGATCATTACATTGCGTCAAACGGTACCTTATTTAATCAGAAATTCCATCCTTCTGCGCTCAGCGGAAGAAATGGACTGGAGAACTTTGTAGGGCTGATCCGTTCTTACTTTGATCAGAAGGGAAGCCATATGCAGTTTAATGTTGTCAGCAGAGAGACACTTCTGGATGCGCAGAAACATCCGGAACAGTACAAGCACCTGGTCGTACGTGTGGCGGGCTACAGCGCATTGTTCACAACACTGTCCAAGTCACTGCAGGATGACATCATCCGCAGAACAGAGCAGGGATTTTAGGATACAGGCAGAAAGGTGTGCGACATGGAAGATTACTTAAAAACAAAAGGACGGATTTTTGATATCCAGAGATATTCGATCCATGATGGTAACGGAATCCGTACGATCGTCTTTTTAAAAGGCTGTGTGCTTCACTGCAGATGGTGCTGTAATCCGGAATCTCAGTCATATGAAATCGAGACTATGATGGTACAGGGAGAGCCGAAGATCATCGGAGAGGATACCACAGTCGGCGAAGTGATGAAGACGGTGGAAAAGGACAGAACATACTACAGAAGAACCGGCGGGGGGCTGACTCTGTCCGGAGGAGAGAGCCTTTGTCAGCCGGAATTTGCAAGAGATATGCTGCGGGCTGCTCATGAGGCCGGGATCACGACAGCGATGGAAAGTATGGGATGTGCAGATTATAGTGTGATCGAGGAGATTCTTCCATATCTGGATCAGTATCTGCTGGATATCAAGCATATGAATTCGAAAAAGCATGAAGAATTTACAGGACGCGGCAATGAACTGATGCTGGAAAATGCAAAAAAAATTGCCGCTTCCGGGATGACAGAGCTCAGTATCCGGATTCCGGTTATTCCGGGATTCAATGATACACCGGAAGAAATCAGGGATATTGCAGTATTTACGAGAGAGCTTGGTCATGTAAAACGACTGCACCTGCTCCCTTATCACAGGTTGGGACAGGACAAATATGACGGTCTGAACAGACCTTATCTTATGGGTGAGGTTAAGCCGCCGGCTAATGAGAAAATGCAGATGCTCCTAAAAGTGGCAGAAGAGTTTTCAGGGGTTGAGTGTCAGATCGGAGGATAAACAGAAAAACAACAAAAACAACACCTTAAAAAGTTGACTGTTGTGGGTTTATGTGGTAATATAAGACAAGAACCAACAAGAATCAAAAGGTTTGTTTTAAGAATCCAAGGAGGAAAAAAGGATGCAAAACGAATACGAAATCAAAAAAGAGATGTGTGAAATTGGGAAAAGAGTTTATAATCGTGGGATGGTTGCTGCAAACGACGGAAACTTCTCCGTAAGAATCAGCGAGAACGAAGTATTATGTACACCAACAGGGGTCAGCAAAGGTTTTATGACACCTGATTATATTTGTAAAGTAGACCTGGACGGAAACGTACTTCAGGCAAACAAAGGATTCAGACCTTCTTCTGAAATTAAAATGCACTTACGTGTATACAAAGAGAGACCGGACGTAAAATCAGTAGTACATGCGCATCCGCTGTATGCTACAACATTTGCAATCGCTGGTATTCCTCTGACACAGCCAATCATGCCGGAAGCAGTTATCGCTCTTGGATGTGTTCCGATTGCAAAATACGGTACACCTTCTACAGTAGAGATTCCGGATGCAGTATCTGAGCACCTGCAGTATTTCGATGCAGTTCTGCTTGAGAACCACGGAGCACTGACATATTCTGATTCCTTACTGAACGCTTACCACAAGATGGAATCTGTAGAGTTCTACGCTCGTCTGTTATGGCAGACAATGCAGATCGGCGGACCACAGGAGCTGAATAAAGAGCAGGTTGAAAAACTTTATGAAATCAGAAGACAGATGGGACTGAGCGGAAAACATCCTGCAAACCTGTGTCCAAATGCAAAAGCAGGAAAACCAAGCTGTCACTCATGCGGTGGCGGATGTGGTGCTGCAAAAACAGCAGAGACACCGGACGCAGATCTGGTAGCATCTATCACAAAGAAAGTTATGGATCAGTTGGGACTGAACTAATTTAAGAAAGAGGACTGCTATGAACGAACAGGATATTTCCAAAGCTGTGGAGGCAGTGCTGGGACAGATGAATGGACAGCATGCGCATCATGCAGCAGGACATGTCTGTAAGTGCAAAAAGCATGTGATGACTCTGAAGCTGGCGAATGCTTTGATCGAAAAGGTCAAAGCATATGCAGAAGAGATGGGAGTCAACGTTGTGATTGCGGTATCTGATCAGGCAGGTCGCCCTGTTGCAGTCCAGTGTATGGATGATGCGTACATAGCAAGCTTTGATATAGCACTTAACAAGACATTTACTTCAGCGAGCCTCAAGATGTCAACGGAAGAACTTAGTCATTTAAGCCAGCCAGGACAGTCGTTATACGGGATCCAGTTTACCAACCAGGGTAAGATCGTGATCTTCGGAGGCGGAGAGCCGCTAAAAGCAGATGGCAAAATAATCGGAGCTTTGGGTGTAAGCGGAGGCAGTGCAGAAGAAGATACTGCGATCGCTGCCTATGGCAAAGAGATTTTTGAGGAGGTATTGGCGTGTCTGTAAATGAAAAGATGGTACAGGACATCGTACAGGAAGTGGTAGCGAAGATGCAGATCTCTTCCGATGTGGCTGGCAAAAAAGGCGTGTTTTCAGATATGAATGAAGCAATCGAAGCATCCAAGAAAACACAGAAGATTGTTGCCAGAATGTCCATGGACCAGAGAGAGGCGATCATTTCCAACATCAGACAGAAAATCAGAGAAAATGCTGAGATCCTTGCCCGCATGGGAGTTGAGGAGACTGGCATGGGAAATGTCGGACATAAAATTTTGAAACACCAGCTGGTTGCAGAAAAGACTCCGGGAACGGAAGATATTACAACAACCGCCTGGTCAGGGGACAGAGGTCTTACTTTGATCGAGATGGGACCGTTCGGTGTGATCGGAGCGATCACTCCATGTACGAACCCAAGTGAAACTGTTCTCTGTAATACGATCGGTATGCTGGCAGGAGGAAATACAGTTGTATTTAATCCGCATCCGGCAGCGATCAAAACATCTATTTATGCAGTGAATCTGATCAATGAGGCTTCTGTTGAAGTTGGGGGACCGGATAACATTGCGGTAACAGTAGAACATCCAACGATGGAAACAAGCGACATTATGATGAAGCACAAAGACATTCATCTGATCGCAGCAACCGGAGGACCGGGGGTTGTGACAGCGGTTCTTTCTTCCGGTAAGAGAGGAATCGGTGCAGGAGCCGGAAATCCGCCGGCGCTGGTAGATGAGACAGCAGACATCAGAAAAGCAGCAGAAGACATCGTAAACGGATGTACATTTGATAACAACCTTCCATGTATCGCAGAGAAAGAGATCGTTGCAGTGGATTCCATCGCAGATGAACTTCTTCATTACATGGTAAATGAACAGGGATGTTACATGATTTCCAAAGAAGAGCAGGATGCTCTGACAGAAGTTGTGTTAAAAGGCGGACGTTTGAACAGAAAATGTGTAGGACGTGATGCAAAGACACTTCTTGGAATGATTGGAATCACAGTTCCGGATAACATCAGATGCATTACATTTGAAGGACCGAAGGAACATCCTCTGATTGCAGAAGAGCTGATGATGCCAATTCTTGGAGTTGTAAGAGCGAAAGATTTTGATGATGCGGTAGAACAGGCAGTATGGCTGGAACACGGCAACAGACATTCCGCTCACATTCACTCTAAGAATGTGGATAACATTACAAAATATGCAAAAGCAATCGATACAGCAATTCTTGTGAAAAACGGACCATCTTATGCAGCCCTTGGATTCGGCGGAGAAGGATATTGTACGTTTACGATCGCAAGCAGAACTGGCGAAGGACTCACAAGCGCAAGCACATTCACAAAGAGAAGACGTTGCGTAATGACAGACAGCCTGTGCATTCGTTAATGGAATGCAGACAGTTTCGTCAGGAAGTATAAATAGGAGGAAACAAACATGGAAATGAATTCAGCAAGTGTTGAAGCAGTTGTAAAACAGGTTCTGGAAAGCATGCTGGAAGGCAAATCAGCAGTAAAAGCACCTGCAGCTGCAAAAGCAAACACAGAAAGCAATGGAATTCCAAAGACAGCACATGTAGCAATGCTGACAGCTCTGGAAAATTATGAAGTAAAAGAATTCCCGATGCCGGAAGTTGGAGACGGAGATATTCTTGTAAAAGTAGAAGGATGCGGTATCTGTGGAACAGATGCTCATGAGTTTAAAAAAGATCCATTTAGCCTGATCCCGGTAGCACTCGGACACGAGGGAACCGGTGAGATTGTAAAAATGGGTAAAAATGTAAAAGTAGACAGTGCAGGAAAACCATTAAAGGTTGGAGACAAAGTTGTTACTTGTATGATCTTCAAAGACAATCCGGACATCACAATGTTCGATCTGAATAAACAGAATGTAGGTGGAGCGGATGTATATGGACTGCTTCCGGATGATGATATTCATCTGAATGGATGGTTCTCAGATTACATCTTGATTCGCGAAGGATCTACAGTATTTAATGTAAGTGATCTGGATCTGAAATCCAGAATCCTGATCGAGCCTTGTGCAGTATTGATCCATGCGGTAGAGAGAGCAAAGACAACAGGAATCTTAAGATTCAACAGCAGAGTTGTTGTTCAGGGATGTGGACCAATCGGTCTGATCTGTATCGCAATTCTTCGTACAATGGGTATTGAGAACATCGTAGCAGTTGACGGAGAACAGAAGAGACTTGATTTTGCGAAGAAGATGGGTGCAGAAAAATCTGTAAACTTCAAAGATTTCCAGGGAGTAGAAGCACTGGCAAAAGGAGTAGAAGATGCATTTGGAGGATATCCGGCAGACTTCGCATTCCAGTGTACAGGATCACCGATCGCACACGCAAATATCTATAAATTCATCAGAAATGGTGGAGGGCTTTGTGAACTTGGATTCTTCATCAATGGTGGAGATGCAACAATCAACCCACACTTCGACCTGTGTTCAAAAGAGATCACATTGGTAGGATCCTGGGTATATACTTTAAGAGATTATGCAACAACATTTGATTTCTTAAAGAGAGCAAAAGGAATCGGACTTCCAATCGATGAGCTGATCACACATGAATACCCATTGGAGGAGATCAACGAAGCTCACAGAACAAATCTTGCAATGGAAGGCCTGAAGATCGCTATTATCAACAAATAGTGACGGCCATTCCAGAGAAGGAGAATGGATATGGCAGAAGCAGTAGGCATGCTTGAAGTTTTCGGTCTGGCAACAGCTTTTGCGGCAGCGGATGCTGGCTGCAAGGCTGGAAACGTCTGGCTGGAGAATTTTGATAAAAACAAACCGGGTAATGCAGATGAATTACCGGTACCGCTGATCGTGATGATCAAGTTTCGAGGAAGTGTCTCTGACGTGCAGGCAGCGCTGGAGGCGGCAAAAGCCAAAGCAGAGCAGCTGGCAGGTGTTGTGAATGAATATGAGATCGCAAGACCGACAGAGGATACGGAAAAGATGTTGAAGATCAGCGCGTTCGACAAAGGAACACCACACAAAATAAACAAAGAAGAGATTGAAGAGATTTAGGAGGATTTAAAAATGGCAATGGCACAGCAGGCATTAGGAATGGTAGAAACAAGAGGACTTACAGCAGCAATCGAAGCAGCAGATGCAATGACAAAAGCAGCTGAGGTAACATTAGTTGGAACAGAGAAAATCGGATCCGGACTTGTAACAGTTATGGTTCGCGGAGATGTTGGAGCTGTGAAAGCAGCTGTTGAGACAGGAGCAGATGCAGCCGGAAGACTTGGAGAATTAGTAGCAACACACGTAATCCCAAGACCACACAACGACGTAGAAAAAATCCTTCCAACTGTATAATTAAGGACTACAGAAAGTAAAGGAGAAGTCTCATGGGACAGTGTTATGGATTTTTTGAAATCCCGAGTGTAACAGCGGCTATCGATGCTGTCGATATTATGTGTAAAACCGCAGATGTTGAGATGATCACCTGGGAGAAAAAACTCGGCGGACGTCTTGTGACGATCATTATCCGTGGCGATGTATCCGCTGTAACACAAGCCATTGAAGCTGCCGCAGCGAATGGAATCAAAGAGCCGGTATGTTATACGGTGATTCCGAGTCCCCATGAAGAGATCATCAAATTGATTAATAAGAGCGTCAATCGGATACGTTAGGAGGCAGCCCTTATGGCAGAGGAAAAGAAACCGGCAGAGCAGGAAAGTGCAAAGACAACTGCAAAGCCTGCCGCAAGAAAGAAAACAACTGCAGCCAAAGCGCCGGCCAAAACCGTACAGAGAGTAAGGAAGAGCGCTAAGAAGGCAGAGCAGGCGGAAACAAAAGTAGAATTGAAGGAGGAACGAAGAATGGCACAGGAAGCATTAGGAATGGTTGAAACTAGAGGTCTTGTAGCATCTATTGAAGCAGCAGATACAATGTTAAAAGCTGCAAACGTAGTTTTAGTCGGAACAGAAAAAATCGGTTCCGGACTGGTAACAGTAATGGTTCGTGGAGACGTTGGAGCTGTAAAATCTGCAGTAGAATCAGGTGCAGAAGCAGCAGGAAGACTTGGTGAATTAGTGGCAACACACGTAATCCCAAGACCACACACAGACGTAGAAAAAATTCTTCCGGCAATCAAATAAGTTTTGGTTTCAAAAAAATGCCCGAATCATTTCAGTCAGCGGTAACGGTTGTAAATGAGAGCATATGCGAGCGGATCAGCTCGCATATGTTCTTGTGCTACAGCCGGATTTAAGGGCGGGCATGCATTGATGAGGAGAATTAATATGGACAATAATAATGTAGCTTTGATTACAAAGATGGTTCTGGAAGCTGTAGAAAAACAGAAATCTTCCGAAAAAGAACCGGGATATCTGGTTCCGGTAGGGGTATCTGCAAGACACATTCATCTGACACAGGAGCATGTGGAAGCGTTATTCGGACCAGGATATCAGCTGACGAAGAAAAAAGAACTGATGGGCGGACAGTTTGCCTCCAATGAGACAGTTACAATTGTCGGTCTGAAGCTCAGAGCAATCGAAAATGTAAGAATTCTGGGACCTGTAAGAAGCAAATCTCAGGTTGAGGTTTCTGCTACAGATGCAATTAAACTTGGAGTGAAGGCTCCGATTCGGGAATCCGGTAATGTTGCAGGAAGTGCACCGATCGCAGTTGTCGGACCAAAAGGTGCGATTTATCTGAATGAAGGATGTATCATTGCAAAACGACATATTCATATGCCGCCGAAAGACGCAATGGCAGCCGGAGTGCATGACGGGGATGTGGTATCCGTGCAGGCGGAGAATGAAAGAGGCACTGTTTTCAATCATGTACAGATCCGTGTGGATGACAGCTTTACGCTGGAGATGCATATCGATACTGATGAAGCGAATGCAGCGAAGATTGCGACTGGACAGACTGTAAGAATTATAAAATAGATACTTACATTAGAAAATCGCAAGAGGAAGTGAGGAAAGTATGATAGCAGGAAAAGTAGTAGGAAGTGTTATCTCGACACGGAAATGTGAAAATTTGGTCGGCAATAAATTCATGATAGTGGATGTGCTGGATCATATGCAGACATCTGGAAAACAACTCATTGCGATTGACAAGATCGGAGCGGGAATAGGAGAGTATGTGCTGGTGGCACAGGGCAGTGCGGCACGGATTGGCTGCGGCATGAGCGATGCTCCTATTGATGCAGCGATCGTTGGAATTATTGACGATGGAACAGGACTGGAGTAGTGAAATTATGGATATGAAAGAATTAAGCAGCATATTGCAGCAAAACGGAATTGTTGGTGCAGGTGGTGCAGGATTCCCGACTTATGCGAAACTGGATCAGCGTGCAGAAACAATTATCCTGAACTGTGCAGAATGTGAGCCACTACTGAGATTACATAGACAGTTATTGGAAAAATATGCGCGTGAGATTGTGGATACATTTCACCTGGTAGGCCAGGCTGTAGGCGCAAAAGAAGTCATTATCGGAATCAAAAAAGCATATAAGCAGACAATTGAGGCAGTCGAGAGTGTAATCGGAGAATATCCGGAAGTCAGACTGGGACTGCTGGATGAAGTATATCCAGCAGGTGATGAGGTTGTTCTGATTTACGAAGTGACAGGAAAGGTCGTACGTCCGGGAGGCCTTCCGATCGAGAGCGGCGTTGCGGTATTCAACGTTGAGACGATCTACAACGTATGGCGCGCTATGAATCAGCAGACTCCTGTTGTAGATAAACTGGTATCCGTTGTTGCCGAGGTAGAGCATCCGGTGACAGTTCGTGTACCGATTGGAACTACAATCGAGGAAGTCGTGGCACTTGCAGGCGGAACAACTGTAAAAGATCCGGTATATTTTATCGGAGGACCGATGATGGGATTCATCGGAAGCGGTTCGCAGCCGGTTACGAAAACAACCAATGCGGTACTGGTATTGCCGCAGGATCATTATCTCGTAAAGAGAAAAAGAAGCAAATCTTCCATTGACATGAAACGTGCGGCTGCATGCTGCTGTCAGTGTTCAATGTGTACAGATTTATGTCCAAGACATCTGCTTGGACACCCGATTCAGCCACACTTGTTTATGCGTGCGGCAACATGCAAAGACGTTCAGCAGCCGAATATCTTTATCAATACATTCTTCTGCTGTTCATGTGGTGTCTGTGAGTTATATTCCTGTCCGCAGGAGCTTTCTCCTAGAACACTGATGCTGGAATACAAAAACGGACTTCGTGCGAACGGACTTCGTGCGCCGGAAGTGACAGCAGTACCGGTAGGAGAAGAAAGATCTTACAGAAGAGTTCCGATGGAACGTCTGATGTCAAGACTGGACTTGACAAAATATAACAAAGAAGCTCCGCTGGATGAATCCGTGATCCCTGTAAAACGAGTGAAGATCATGTTGAGTCAGCATATCGGAGCGCCTGCTTCCTGTGTTGTAAAACCGGGAGATATGGTAGTCAAAGGACAGATGATCGCAGAACCGGCAAAGGGCTTAAGTGTTGGAATCCACGCTTCTGTCAATGGTCTGGTAAGCGAAGTAAATGAGAAATATGTAGTCATAGAGACACAGGAAGGACGTGCAGATAATGAGTAAGGCAATTGGAATGGTAGAATATAAGACTACTTCAGCAGGTGTCGTAGCGGCAGATTCTATGGTAAAAACTTCTGAAGTAAGCATTATCGAAGCGCAGACCGTATGTCCGGGAAAATACATTGTAATTATTACAGGAGATTTAAGTGCAGTAACTTCTGCTGTTGACAATGCAAAAACAATGCATGGAAAACATCTGATCAACAGTTTTGTACTTGGTAATCCGCATGAATCCATTTTCCCTGCAATTTATGGAGCTGCAGAAATCAAGGATGTATCAGCACTGGGTATCATTGAGTCCTATGATGCATCTTCGATCATCGTGGCAGCGGATGAAGCTGCAAAAACAGCAATCGTTGATCTGATCGAAGTACGCCTTGCAAGAGGTATGTGCGGAAAATCTTATCTGATGCTGACAGGTGAGGTTGCTGCTGTAGAAGCTGCGATCGACAGAGCAAAAGAAGCAGTATCTGACGATGGTATGTATCTGGATTCTGCAGTGATCGCACATCCGGATGCACAGATTCGCGACGCAATTTTATAATTAAGAATTCAGCCATGACAAGTATCAGAAAACAGAGGACGTCCAGATTAGAGGATCCTGTTTTCTGATATTTGTATACGGCAATAACAAAGGTTTTGAGACAGAATTTATCAGGAGGCAACACGATGCTGGCAATTGAAAGACGTAATGAAATTCTGGAAAAACTACAGACCGACCGAAGGGTAGTCGTGAGTGAGTTAAGCCAGATTTATGAAGTGTCAGAAGAGACGATTCGAAGAGATCTGGATAAGCTTGTGAATGATGGCTACGCAATCAAGAGCTACGGCGGTGCTGTGATCAATGAGAATATGAATATAGATCTGCCTTTCAATATCAGAAAGAACCGCAATGTGATCGGAAAACAACGGATTGCAGAGCTGGTGGCAAAGATCGTACAGGATGGAGACAGCATTATGCTGGATGCGAGTTCTACCGCAGTTTATATTGCAAAAGGACTGAAAGATAAAAAGAATCTGACGCTGATCACCAATTCAATGGAAATTGTGATCGAGCTTTTGGATATGTCAGATTGGAGGGTATTATCTACCGGCGGAGTATCAAGAGAGGGATCGTTTGCCCTTGTGGGAACCCAGACGAACCGGATGCTTCAGTCGTATCATGCAGACAAAGCAATTATTTCGTGCAAAGGCCTGGATATGGCAGCAGGACTTACAGATTCTGATGAACTTCTTGCAGATAACAAACGAACAATGCTGGAAAATGCCAAGGAGCGCATCCTTGCAATTGACAGCAGTAAGTTTGGGGCAACAGCCTTTATGACGGTCGGCAGGTTGAAAGATATCACAACGATCGTAACGGATGAAAAGCCCGAGATGAAGTGGCTGAAAGAATTCAAAAAGTTGGGGATAGAGTGTATCTATCCAGAATAGAGGAAGGACGCTATGAAGAGCTTTGATATAAAAACAAAAGTATACTTTGGGGACAATGCATTAGACCGTCTTTCAGAGATCCCATATAAAAAAGTACTGGTTATTACAGATCCGTTTCTGGCACAGAGCAGTATGATCAATCTGATCACAGATCCATTGAAAAAAGGGCATATTGAGTATGACATTTTTCAGGATGTTGTGCCGGATCCGCCGATTGAAAAGATCAGTGAAGGCGTAAAAAAATTACTGGCGTATAAACCGGAAGCAATTATCGCAGTGGGTGGGGGGTCTGCCATTGATTCTTCCAAATCAATCCGGGAATTTGCAGTGCGGATCGAGCACTACGGCGATGTAGGGCTGATCGCGATTCCGACGACAAGCGGTACTGGTTCAGAGGTGACTTCCTTTGCAGTTGTATCGGATCCGGCAGAGCAGAGAAAATATCCGCTGGTATCCAGAGATCTGACACCGGATGAGGCAATTCTGGATGCAGAGCTGGTAAAGAGTGTACCGCCTGCAGTTACAGCAGATACCGGAATGGACGTGTTTACCCATGCGCTTGAGGCATGTGTAAGTACAGACAGAAATGATTTTGCAACGGCACTGGCAGAAAAAGCGATTGAAATTTGTGGAGTATTTCTGCTGAGAGCCTATCTGGATGGAAGTGATACGCATGCGCGTCAGAAGATGCATTCTGCATCCTGTCTGGCAGGTCTTGCATTTAATTCCGCTTCTTTGGGATTGAATCACGGAATGGCACATCAGCTTGGTGCAACATTCCATATTCCGCATGGTCGTGCAAATGCGATGCTGCTGCCGCATATCATTGAGTTCAACAGTGATATCAACAAGCACAGTAAAAGTCAGGCAAAATATCTGCCTGCTGTGGAACGATATAAAACAGTAGCCAGAATTTTAGGGCTGAGCAGTTATAACACGATTATGACAGTCAGAAACCTTGTAAACTGGGTACAGTTTATGCTGAAAGAGATGGATATTCCGTTGTCGATCTCGCAGATGGGCAAGATCTCCAAAGAAGAATACTTTGCAGAAATCGAGCGTATGGCAGAAGCAGCGCTGGCGGATGGATGTACAGCAACGAATCCGAGAGTGCCAAGCAAGGCAGATGTCATGAAGATTTATGAAAGTCTGTGGTAAAAACAGAGAGAATCATGTGAATAAAAGCATAAAACGAGCAGAGGAAAGTGGATAACTTTCTTTCTGCTCGTTTTGTGTTTCAGCCTGTTGGAAAATAATGAAATAAAAAAGGAAAAATGTGAAAGGAAAAAGGAGAGAGCCGCATGTTATACTGAAGTCAAATATGTTATTGAAAGGAGAAGCTATGAAACAAAGAAAACGAATCCTGGCGATGCTTTTAGCGGGGTGTATGGTATCTGGGGGAATGACTCCATTTGAAAGCAGCGCCAAAGAATCTGACTCTGCCGTAATTGACGTGACAGAGTACGGTGTAACACCGGACAGTGGTCAGGACTGCGCAGAAGGAATTCAGGCAGCATTGGATGAGGCAAAGAAATTGTCTGATGAAGGCAAAAATGTAGTACTGGATTTTCCGACAGGAAGATATGATATCTATCCGGATCGGGCAGAAGAGCGAGAGCTGTATATTTCAAATACAGTTGGGGCAAATCAGGATCACAAGATGAAAAAAATCGGAATCCTGTTGGAGGACATGGACAATGTGACAGTGGATGGAAATGATTCCCTGTTTATGTTTCATGGAAAGATGACAACAGTGGCAGCGATTGACTGCAAAAACGTAAAGTTTGAAGAATTTCAGGTGGATTTCCAGACTCCGACGGTTGTAGATATTACGGTGGAGTCTGTGGACGGAAATTCTGCAATCGTATATGTGCCGGAGTGCTATAACTACAGTGTAGAGGGGAATACTGTAAAGTGGATCAGTGATTCCAGTCCATATACAGGGCAGCCATACTGGACGGATACGAATAAGATGGATTATACGCAGAGATTTGATACCACAACAGGACTGACATATCGTGGAAGTACAGTAAATAATCCTGTATTTGATGGAGCAGCTTCAATAGAAGATTTGGGAAATCATCGTATTAAGTTTACATATAATAATAAGAGTGACGAAGTCAGACCAGGAATGTGTTTCCAGATCAGACGGACCGTCCGCGATCATGCGGGAATGTTTTTCTGGAAAAGTAAGGATGTTGTGTTAGAGGATTTAGATGTTCATTTCCTGCATGGCTTTGGAATGGTAGGACAGTCCAGTGAGAATCTGACACTGCATGACGTAGATCTGGAAGCTCCGAAAGAAAGCGGAAGGACAACAGCAGGTTATGCAGATTTTCTTCAGGTATCTGGATGTAAAGGAAAAGTAGAAGTCAGTGACTGTACTTTTTCCAATCCACATGACGATCCGATCAACGTACATGGTACCTTTTTACAGGTTACAGAAATTTTAGGTGAAAATAAAATTAAGGTGACATATCAGCACCGTGAGACAGCAGGTTTCCCGAACTTTTTCGAGGGGGATCAGATTGAATTTATGACGAAAGGGAATATGATCCCGGTAGAGGATTCTGTTGCCACAGTAACTAAAGTGGACGGACCGGACGGAAAAGGCGGAAATATGGGAGACGGATCTGGAAGTCTGACGGATATCATTCTGACGCTGGACAAGCCGATTCCGGAGGAAGTAAAGGTTAATCAGCATGTGGTGGAAAATATCACCTATACACCGGAAGTATCGATTCATGATAATATTTTCAAAGAGACTCCGACAAGAGGAATTCTTGTGACGACCAGAAAACCGATCGTGATTGAAAATAATACATTCGATGGAATGGGAATGGCAGGAATCTATATTTCCAATGATGCACAAGGCTGGTATGAGTCAGGTCCGACAAGAGATGTGACGATCCGAAACAATACATTTACCAGAGGAAAAGCACAGGCAATTTATGTGGATCCGACAAATCCGAATGTATCGACAACGCAGACGGTACATGAAAATATGACGATTGAAGGAAATACATTCTATCTGGAAAACCAGAGTGTACTGGATGCAAAAAGTGTCAAGGATCTGACCTTTAAAAACAATAAGATCTATCGTCAGGATCCATCAGTGACATTGACTGCAAGTGCCGAGAATACACAGCTTGCTGTGGGAGAATCTGAAAAAATTTCTGTGGAGACAAATGGAACGAAACAGGATAAGAATTTGTATAAGTTCAACGGATGTAAAAATGTCGTACTTGAAAATAATAGTTATGACGGCGGTATGAATCTGAAAGCAGAGATTCAGAATATGGATGCATCTGAAATCAAGCTCAAAGGGGATCATATTGCCATCAACGGCGGCGGAAATATGACAGAGACAGCAGGAGATATCTATTATGTTTCCAGCGATGAGAATATTCTGAAAGTTTCAGATACAGGAATTGTGACGGCAGTCGGAGAAGGAACTGCATCTATTCGTACTTTTGCAGTATCAGGCGGCAGAAAATACGAAGGAAATACCATTGAATTTACAGTCAGCGGAAGTGTGGAAGGTGTGCTTCCGACAGGATTGGAGATTGATGCAGAAAAAGAACAGATTTCGGTAGGTGAGACTTTAGCATTTACCGCAAAAGCACTGGGTAAAGAAGGCGTAAATCAGCAGGTTACGTGGAAGGTGCTGACTCCGGATACAGGTGCAGAGTCTGATCTGGCAACAATCGATGATAAGGGAATGCTGACAGCAAAAAAAGCAGGTCTGGTAGAAGTTTCCGCAAGATCTGTCAATGGAATCGAAGCACATAAACTTCTGACAATCACAGAGACGGGATATGAGCTTCCGGGCAACTTTACAGTGGTCAATAAAGATGCAGAGCACCTTTCCATTCCGGAAGAAGGAAAGGTGAAAATTACCGTACAAAATGGTGGATTGTGGGATACACAGAATCCACATAACGTTGTAGTTGGAGAGTTTGGCAAGGATTTGGAGAATGTAACTGCAACAGTCAAAGTAGATGGTAAGACAGCGAACAATTACGATGAGGCAGGTCTGATCTTTTATAAAGATAATGACAATTATGTGGCGGTTGAAAGAAAACATGGGAATGGAACGCCACAGATTCATTTGGTGACAGAAAAAGACAGAAAGCCAGATGAAAGTCATAAAAAAGCGGATATAAATGAAACGGAAGTTTACTACAAACTGGAGAAAAAGGGAAATGACATTACCGGATTCTACAGTACAGATGGTGCAACCTGGACAGAAGTAGGAAAGGTGACAAACGATAAAATTGGAAAAGACTTCAAGATTGGATTTGTTGCAGGAAGCGGAAGCCAGAACAGCAGCACACCGTTCGTATTTTCAGAACTGAAAGTAAATGATGAAACAAAGCCGATCACACAGAAGGCACAGCCGGCAACGGTGGAAAGTGCATCACTGAAATATGATGCAAAAGAACATAAGCTGACTGCAGATTATAAACTGTCTGATGAGAATGCATCTGCAATGGTAAAATGGGCAGTTTCTGATACAGAAAATGGAAATTATTCTGTAAAAGAGGGCACAGCAGAGAATCCGACATATGCGACAAGGGCAATGAAGGATAAATATGTAAAAGCTGTCGTAATTCCGAAAAATGCAGCAGGTATGGCTGGGGAGATGAAATGGACAGACCCGGTTCATGTGACAGGAGAAGGCATTGATGCAGAGATGGATAAACTGCCGTCGTCCAATGCAAGCTTAAAAACAGCAGAGATCACAGGGTTGCAGAATGGATTTACATTTGAAAGCGGAACATATTTCTATCATACAACAGCTGCAACATCTGAAAAGGAAGTACAGTTCAGATTTGCAGCAGAAGATGAAAATGCAGATCTGCAGATTTATGTAAATGGAAAGCCGGCTGAATCAAATGAAGGAACAGCAGTACTTACAAGTGGAAGAAATCTGATTGAAGTGAATGTGACAGCAGCAGATCAGATCACAACCAGGAACTATCGGTTTACGATTAGCCGAGTAGGTGATAACAATACACAGTTAAAGGCATTGACAGTCAATGACACTCCGATTACGCTGGAAGAAGGCAAGTATGAGTATACACAGGAAATGGGAGATGTCAAAGAAGCAGTTGTAAAAGCAGAAGCAGCCAGCGGCTCTTCGCGTGTGGACATTTCCTGCAATGGAAGTTCTGCACAGGATGGAAAGGTATCACTTAAACCGGGAAAGAATATCGTCAATATCCTCGTATATCCGGAGACGAGTGCAATGCCGTGCCGTTATACATTGAACCTGAAAGTGCCGAAAACGGATAATGCAAACCTGGAAGTTCTGGAATTTGGAGACAATGTTCGTCTGAATGAACGATTTACTCCGGATACAGTGAAATATACAGGAACAACTTCAGCAGAAACAGTAAATCTTATTGTAAAAGCAGAAGAGAAAGATGCAGATCTTCAGGTTTCTCTGGGAGATCAGGTGCTGACAAGCGGTGTGGGAAGTATCGAAAAAGAGTTTCATGTACAGGAAGGCGAAAACCAGATTCGTGTGAAGGTTGTTTCACCGGATGAAAAGGAAACAAAGACATATGAAATTGCATTAAAAGCAAGTGGAGATGTGTATTTGTCAGATCTTGACTGGGAATCACAGACATCAGGAGATAGCAAAAATCCGACAACAAAAGATAAGAGCTGCGGACAGAACACAATTACATTGTGGAATGGGGAAGAGGAGCAGACATTTGCAAAAGGAATCGGAAGCCATGCAAAATCTGAAATTGTGTATAACATTGCAGATCTTGGATATCAGACATTTGAAGCATATGTTGGAGTAGACCGTGAAACCAGAGCGAAACCAGACGAACCAAACATCCGTTTCAAAGTATTTGTGGATGATCAGGAGAAATTTGACAGCGGAGAGATGAAGTTTAATACGGAGATGAAAGCGGTAAGCGTGGATATCCAGAATGCTTCAAAATTGAAACTGGTGATGGAAGGCGTTGCGAATACATGGAGTGCGCATGGTGACTGGGCAGATGCAAAACTCAAAAAAGGTTTTGTAACATCCGGTGAATATTTTGTGACAGCAAGATCCAATGATGAGAACATGGGAACGGTTTCCATGGATAAAGAAAATGGAATTTACAAAGCAGGAGAAAATGCACAGCTTACAGCAACTGCAAAGGAAGGATTTGCGTTTGTAAACTGGACCGATGCAGCCGGAAAAGAAGTGAGTAAAGAGAATATATACTCATTTGAAGTGACAAAGGACGCTGAATTGACTGCGAACTTTAAGGCAGTAGCAGAGACCTTCACATTGAAGGCAGCAGCGAATGCAGAAGAAATGGGAACCGTGAGTGTAGAACCACAGCAGGATTCCTATGAAGCAGGAACTGAGGTAACAGTCAAAGCAGAAGCGAAGGAAGGATTCCGCTTTGTAAACTGGACAAAGACCGGAACAGAGGAAGAAGTCAGCACAGAAGCAGCATACAAGTTTGCAATCACAGAAAATACAGATCTGACTGCAAACTTTGTGAAAGAAGAAGTGCCAGAAGAAATCTTCCGTGTAACGCTCAAAGCAAATGACAATACAATGGGAACCGTAACCATTGATTCAGCAGACGGAAGCTACAAAAAAGGGGAAAAAGCAGAAGTCATCGCAGTAGCAAACGAAGGATTCCGTTTTGTAAACTGGACCGATGCAGAAGGTGTGGCAGTCAGTGACTCCAACCCGTATGTATTTGAGGTGACAAAGGATCTGGACCTGATTGCAAACTTTGAAAAGATCCCGGCAGAAAAATATACATTTTCTGTTGCAGCAAATGATGAGAAGATGGGAAGCGTTGCAGTAGAGCCGCAGCAGGATATCTACGAGGCAGGAACTGAGATCAAGGTCAGTGCAGTGCCGGCATCCGAGGATTATGAATTCGTAGGCTTCACAAAGAAAGGAACTCAGGAGATTGTCAGCAAGGACAATCCGTACGTATTCCAGATCCAGGAAAATATGGACCTGACTGCAAACTTTAAAGAAGTAGAGCATTCCTACCTGATCTATGTAGAGTCACCGGATCCGCAGATGGGAACGGTCACAATGGATCCTGCAAATGAAGGAAACATCTACAAAGAGGGAACAGAGATCACGGTGAAAGCAGAGCCGAAAGCCGGATATGAATTTGCCCAGTGGCTGGAAGTGACGAAAGCAGACGGAGAAGAAGTACTTACACCGGTAGAAGGTGCTCAGGCAGAATACAAATTTAATGCAGAGTCAGACCGTGTACTGCGTGCCGAGTTTAGACTGGCTCCGGTTCCGGAAACATACTACCGTGTTGTGGTACAGTCCAATGATGAGAACATGGGAAGGGTTTCCATGGATAAAGAGGATGGCACATACAAAGAGGGTGCGACAGCATCTGTGAAGGCAGAAGCCAAAGAAAGATTTGAATTTGTGGGCTGGAAAGAAAAAGGACAGACCGAATATGTATCGAAGGATGCAGAATATCAGTTTACGGTGACAAAGAACACCGAACTGATCGGAGAATTCAAAGCAGTGGAAGCACCGGATGTTCCGAGTGCACAGAAAATCTTGAATGATATCCTGGCAAACAATAAGATTCCATCAGAAGTGAAAGCAGGAACAGAAAGACTGGTTCTGCCGGAAGTTCCGGAAGGAAGTAAGATCGAGATTGTGGCAGTGAATCCGGAAGGAATCATCGGACTGGATGGAAAGGTAACAACACCGGAAAACGATACGGATGTGATCGTGACCATTCAGGTAACGGATACAAACGGAGCAACAGCCAAAGCTGATGTGAAGGTTCTGGTAAGAGGAGAAAAAGCCGATCCAAATCCAAACCCGGATCCAGATCCGAATCCGAACCCAGACCCAGGTCCGGACGACGATAACAACGGAAATGATAACAATGGTGGAAATGATAACAACAACGGAAACGATAACAACGGCGGAAATGACAACAACGGCGGAAATGACAACAACAGTGGAAACAATAACAATGGCGGAAGCAGCAACAGCGGAAGTCATAACAATGGAAGTACATCCGGTTCACACTCTCAGAGTGTGCAGACAGGAGACAATGCCAATGTGATCATGTGGGCAGTACTTCTGGTGGCAGCAGTGGCAGCTGTTGGCGCAGTAGTGATTATCAGAAGAAAGAAAAAATAATGAGCAGATAATTGGAGTAAAGACGTTTAACAAGGGAAGATGCCTGTTTTAGGATGGGCATCTTCCCATATTTTTTTGCAGAAGCCTTAAAGATGCTTGAACAACACCGCAAGAACCATCCGAAATCCCATAAAAACCGCAATTTTACTCAACTTTTTCAAATATAATTGTGCTATAGTAAACACAATCATATGAATACAGGAGGAGCACAGCATGGTAAGAAAAGGATTTAAGATGAAGTTATATCCGGATATGGCAGAGGAGTATGAAAAACGTCATAATGAACTCTGGCCGGAAATGAAAGAGATGATCCACGAGTACGGCGGACGCAATTATACGATTTTTCTGGATCGTGAAACCAATGTTCTGTATGGATATATTGAAGTTGAGGATTTGAAAAAATGGGACGAGAGCGCAGATACAGCAATCAATCGCAAATGGTGGGATTTTATGGCTGATATCATGGAGACGAACCCGGACAACAGCCCGGTGTGTACAGATCTCCATGAAGTCTTCCATTTAGACTGATCACACGAGCAGATCTTTTTGCATGTCCCGGAAATCTTTGGGAGAAATCCCGTATTCTTTTTTGAATGCCCGGTAAAAACTGGAGTAGTCACCGAAGCCGAAGGTCTGATAGGCTTCGGTGATACTCATTTGTCCGAGAATGGCTTCCCTGCAAAGGGCAAGCCGTTTTTTTGTAATGTACTGGTGAATCGACAATCCCAGATTATCCTTGAATACATGGGCAATGTGGTATTTGCTGACAAAAAATTCTCCGGCAAGCTTTTCAAGGGAGAGATCTTCGTCAAGATGTTCCTCAATGTATGCAGCAACATTCTGATACAGGGATTCCTCGGTCCGGCTTTTTTGTGGATGAAGCCGTTCGTAGACGAGACGGTTCAGATATAAAAGCAGATCATTGACGTAAAGCGGAATCTGGGCATCCCGTCCAAAACGGTCAGAACGCACTTCTTCGATCAGACGCAGCAGCTTTGACTGGATAGCATTGAATGTGATCCTGTCTGTTGGAAAAAAGTAATTCTGACTGACCTGCACATGCTGCATTAAATAAGCGTAATCTTTGGAAATCTGCAGCAGATGGTTGCAGTATTCCTGACTGATCCAGAACACAAAACGCCGGTAGGGAGAGGCCGTGCTGTGAATGATCGGGCGATGTGGGATATGTGGCGGGACCAGCATGATATCTCCGAAATGGATCGGGTAAACTTCGGTTCCGATCTGAATGCTGACATCACCTTCCATAAAAAAATAAAATTCATAATAATTGTGGGAATGCAGGTCTACTTTGGACAGATTGTGGTCATTATAATAGTAAAGTTCGAAATCTCGTGACAGCATATGCTGTCTTGTAATAAATGCTGTCTGCAGATTTTTTTTCATAAAAACTCCTTTAAAAGTATGTGCTGATTTTTGCAGCACATGAATTTCTTTTTTTAGAGTAGCATGAAACAACAAGATTTGCAATGTATACAACAACTAAGTCAATGGTATTTTAGACAGTATTTTTTATAATGAATGTAACAACACGATTTCAGAAAAGGAAGGTATGATAACTATGGAAATGACACTCAGATGGTATGGAGCTAAATTTGACACAGTGACTCTGAAGCAGATTCGCCAGATTCCGGGAGTAACAGGAGTGATCACAACACTGTATGATACAGCACCGGGAGAAGTGTGGAGCCGCGAACGTATTCGTGCAATGAAAGAAGAAGTAGAGGCAGCAGGACTTCATGTAGCGGGAATTGAAAGTGTAAATGTGCACGATGCAATCAAAACAGGCGCACCTGAGAGAGATCAGTATATCGATAACTACATCGAGACACTGGAAAACCTGGGAAAAGAAGACATTCACCTGGTGTGCTACAATTTCATGCCTGTATTTGACTGGACAAGAACAGAGCTGGCAAGAATGCGTCCGGATGGATCGACAGTACTTGCTTATACACAGGAAGCAGTAGATGCACTGGATCCGGAAAAAATGTTTGATTCTATCGCAGGTGATATGAACGGAACGGTGATGCCGGGATGGGAGCCGGAAAGAATGGAGCATGTCAAAGAACTGTTTGAGATGTACAAAGAGATCGATGATGAGAAACTGTTTGAAAACCTGAAATATTTCCTGGAGAGAATTATGCCGGTTTGTGACAAATATGACATTAACATGGCAATTCATCCGGATGATCCGGCATGGAGCGTATTCGGACTGCCTCGTATCATCATCAACAAGAAGAACATTCTCCGTATGATGGAAATGGTAGACAACCCGCACAATGGTGTGACATTCTGTTCTGGTTCTTACGGAACAAATCTGGAGAACGATCTTCCGGATATGATTCGTTCCCTGAAAGGAAGAATCCATTTTGCACACGTGCGTAACCTGAAATTCAACTCTCCGACAGACTTTGAAGAGGCAGCACACCTGTCTTCTGACGGAACATTTGATATGTATGAGATCATGAAGGCTCTTTACGAAATCGGATTTGACGGACCGATCCGCCCGGATCACGGACGTATGATCTGGGATGAAGTGGCAATGCCGGGATACGGACTTTATGACCGTGCACTGGGGGCAACTTACTTAAACGGCCTGTGGGAAGCAATCGAGAAAGGAGCCAGATAATCATGAGATTAAGTGCAGAAGGACTGAAAGACAGAGCAAAATGGGAAGAGGCGGGATACGCCCTTCCAAAATTTGACAGAGAGAAAGTGACAGAAGCGACAAAAGAAAATCCGTTCTGGATCCATTTCGGTGCGGGAAATATTTTCCGTGCATTTCAGGCAAATGTGGTACAGAACCTGTTGAATGACGGCATTCTGGATCGCGGTCTGATCGTTGCAGAGGGATTTGACTATGAGATCGTGGAAAAAATGAACCATCCTCATGATGATTACACAATTCTTGTGACACTCAAAGCAGATGGAAACATTGAGAAAACAGTAGTCGGAAGTGTGGTAGAGTCTTTGACTGTCAACACAGAAAATGCATCTGATTTTGCACGTCTGAAGGAGATCTTTGCCAAAGACTCCCTGCAGATGGTGACATTTACGATTACAGAAAAGGGATACAGCCTTGTAAACGGAAAAGGGGAACTGCTTCCGGATGTAGAGGCAGACTTTGTAAGCGGACCGGAAGCTCCGAAGAGTTACATCGGAAAAGTGGCAGCGCTCCTTTATGCGAGATATCAGGCAGGAGAAAAGCCGGTGGCAATGGTCAGCATGGACAACTGTTCCCACAACGGAGATAAACTGTATGCAGCGATCAATACATTTGCAGAGAAATGGGAAGAGAACAAACTTACAGATGCAGGATTCAGAGCATATGTAAACTGTAAAGAAAAAGTGACATTCCCATGGACCATGATCGACAAGATCACACCACGTCCGGATGCTTCAGTAGAAGAACTTCTGAAAAAGGATGGAATTGAAGAGCTGGATCCGGTGATCACATCCAAGAATACGTATGTGGCGCCATTTGTAAATGCAGAAGAGTGCGAATATCTTGTCATCGAAGATGCATTTCCGAACGGAAGACCAGAACTGGAAAAAGGCGGCCTGATGTTTACAGAGCGTGAGACAGTAGACAAAGTGGAGAAGATGAAAGTCTGCACCTGCTTAAATCCTCTGCATACAGCGCTGGCAGTATTCGGATGTCTGCTTGGATATGAAAAAATCTCGGACGAAATGAAAGATGAGGAACTCAAAAAATTAGTGGAGACAATCGGATACAAAGAAGGTCTTCCGGTTGTAGTCAATCCGGGAGTACTGGATCCGAAAGAGTTTATTGATACAGTTCTTCAGGTTCGTGTTCCGAATCCATTTATGCCGGATACTCCGCAGCGTATTGCAACAGATACTTCTCAGAAGCTGGCAATCCGTTTTGGAGAGACGATCAAAGCATATGCAGCATCCGACGAACTGGATGTCAAAGACCTGAAGCTGATTCCGCTTGTATTTGCGGGATGGCTGCGTTATCTGATGGGCGTAGATGACAGCGGAAAAGCATTTGATTTAAGTCCGGATCCGCTGCTTACAACTGTCTGCCCATATGTTGCAGACCTGAAGTTGGAAGAAGGACAGGACGTAGAGAGCGCAGTATCAGAAGTGTTGAAGATGAAACAGATTTTCGGTGTGGATTTATATGAAGCAGGACTTGCAGAACTTGTATGTGGATACTTGAAAGAAATGACAAAAGCACCGGGAGCTGTTCGTGAAACACTCAAAAAATACGTGTAGGAGGAAGCAGTATGAAAGCATTTATGGATCAGGATTTCCTTCTGGAGACGGAAACTGCTAAGATGCTGTATCATGATTATGCAGCAAAGATGCCGGTTTTAGATTACCATTGTCATATCAGTCCGCAGGAAATCGCAGAGGACAGACAGTTTGAAAATATTACCCAGGTATGGCTGGGAGGTGACCATTACAAATGGCGTCAGATGCGTTCGAATGGAATCGAAGAGCGCTATATTACCGGAGATGCGTCCGATCGGGAGAAATTCCAGAAATGGGCAGAGACACTGGAGCGCGCGATCGGAAACCCGCTGTATCACTGGAGTCATCTGGAGCTGCAGCGTTATTTCGGATATCATGGCGCATTAAATGCGAAGACAGCAGAAGAAGTATGGAATCTTTGCAATGAAAAACTGCAAAGCCCGCAGATGAGTGCAAGAAATCTGATCCGCCAGTCCAATGTGACATTGATCTGTACAACAGATGATCCGGCGGATGACTTAAGATGGCACAAACAGTTAAAAGAGGATGATTCTTTTGAAGTGCAGGTACTCCCTGCATGGAGACCGGATCTGGCGATGAAGATTGAAAAGCCGGGATTTGCCGCATACCTGAAAAAACTGGGAGAGGCAGCCGGTATGGAAATTCATTCCTTTGCAGAGATGAAGAATGCCCTGACAAAGCGCATGGAATTCTTTGATGAGATGGGATGCCGCGCATCGGATCATGGACTGGACTATGCCATGTATGTGCCTGCTTCCGAGGAAGAAATCGAAGGCATCTTTGAAAAAGGAATGGCAGGAGAGCCGATCAGCAAAGAAGAAGAATTAAAATATAAGACTGCATTTATGCTTTATGCAGGAAGAGAATATCATCGTCTGGGATGGGCAATGCAGCTTCATTACGGATGTAAACGTGACAATGACGTAAAACGTTTCCGCAAGCTTGGACCGGATACGGGATTTGACTGTATTGACACTTATACGCCATCTGCACAGCTGGCAGATCTGCTCAATGCACTGAATGTAACAGACGAGCTGCCAAAGACGATTCTGTACAGTCTGAATCCAAACGATAATGCAGCCATCGGAACGATCATCGGATGTTTCCAGGATGCCGGTGTCGTAGGAAAGATCCAGCAGGGAAGCGCATGGTGGTTCAATGACCACAAGCAGGGGATGATCGATCAGATGACATCCCTTGCCAACCTGGGACTTCTCAGTAATTTTGTGGGAATGCTGACAGATTCCAGAAGCTTTTTGTCTTATACAAGACATGAGTATTTCAGACGGATTCTCTGCAATCTCATCGGCGGATGGGTAGAAAACGGAGAGTATCCGGCAGATGAAGAGATTCTTGGAAGAATTGTGCAGGATATCTCTTACAACAATGCAGTAAGATATTTTGGATTTGAGGTATAAATAGGGGAAAGGAAGGCAGACGCGTGTAAGCGATTGCCTTCCTTCTTTTCATATTATCCCATAACGATCTCAACCTGATATTCTCGCACATCCTTTTGCGGTGTGATACAGTTGGATTCATAGGGAACGCCGTTTACAGTCATTTGTACGATACCAGATTCCACATGGTTTGGATTGCAGATGTGGATGTGGTAGACGGCATCTCTGAATTTTCTTGTCACGGTAAATTCCCTAAGACTGGATGGAATGCACGGATCAATGGTCAATCCTTCAAATTCCGGACGGATTCCCAGAATATACTGGGATACGTTGACAAAGGTCCATGCAGCGGTTCCGGTCAGCCAGCTGTTTTTGGCCTCTCCGTGTTTCGGAGCATCTTTTCCGGCAATCATCTGTGAGTAGACATATGGTTCTGTCCGGTGGATCTCGCTGATTTCTTCAATATATGCAGGACAGGTCTTTTTATAAATCTCGAACGCTCTGTTTCCTCTGCGGATTCTTGTTTCGGCGATCGAAATCCATGGATTGTTGTGGCAGAAAATTCCGGCATTTTCTTTGTATCCCGGCGGATAAGAAGAAATTTCTCCCAGGTTTAAGTAATATTTTGTATAGGCAGGTTGCTGAAGAACGATTCCGTATTTGGTATCCAGCCATGTTTCGACACTGTCCAGTGCCTGTTTTGCACATCCTTCCTCAATTCCGATATCTGCAAGCACACAAAATCCCTGTGGCTCGATAAATATTTTTCCTTCTTCACATTCACTCGATCCGACTTTTTCTCCGTATGCGTCGTAAGCGCGCAGGAACCATTCTCCATCCCATCCGGCATCCAGTACTGTCTGATACATCTTATCTACGGCAGCAAGTGCGCGTGCCGCTTCTGCATGATTTCCGAGAAGGTTCTGGATATCAGCATATTCCTTTCCGTATTTGACAAACATTCCGGCAATAAACACAGATTCTGCGACAGGGCCTTCTGATGGTCCGAAAGTCTGGAAAGATTCTCCAGGTTCTTTGGAAAAACAGTTCAGGTTCAGACAGTCATTCCAGTCGGCGCGTCCGATCAGCGGAAGACCGTGCGGTCCAAGATGAGTCAGCGTGTAGTCAAAAGAACGTTTCAAATGTTCGGCTAATGGCCGGGCCAGGGACGGATCATTGTTAAAGTCTACAATTTCATCCAGAATGCTAAGATCTCCGGTTTCTTTTAAATAGGCAGCAGTTCCGGCAATCAGCCAGAGCGGGTCATCATTGAAGCCGCTTCCGATATCAGAATTTCCCTTTTTAGTTAACGGCTGGTATTGATGATAGGCACTTCCATCTTCAAATTGTGTGGCTGCAATATCCAGTATTCTCTGGCGGGCGCGATCTGGGATCAGATGGACAAATCCCAGCAGATCCTGACAGGAATCCCGAAAGCCCATGCCGCGTCCGGTTCCGGATTCAAAGTAAGAAGCAGAACGGGACATATTAAAGGTAACCATGCACTGATACTGATTCCAGATATTGACCATGCGGTTGAGCTTTTCTTCACTGCTTTCTACAGAGAAACGGGACAGCAGATCTGTCCAGTATTCTTTTAATGCCAGAAGCGCAGCTTCCACCTGGGAGTCTTCAGAAAACCGGGAGATGGCAGCATGTGCAAGGTCTTTTTTGATAATGCCGGGAGCTTCCCATTTATCTTCCGGATCGTTTTCACTGTAGCCCAGTACAAAAATCAGACTTTTGGATTCCCCGGGCTTCAGTGTGAGTTTTAAGTGATGAGATCCGATCACAGCGCCGCCGCTGGCAACAGAGTTGTGAGAGATTCCCGCGTACACAGTCTCCGGATGTTCGATACTTCCGTATACTCCAAGAAAATCATCCCGGCTGGTGTCAAATCCTGCAACCGGTGAATTGACTGTGTAGTATGCAAAATGGTTTCTGCGTTCCCGATATTCTGTTTTGTGGTAAATGGTGGATTCTTCGACTTCTACTTCGCCAAGGCTTAAATTTCGCTGAAAGTTTGTGGAGTCATCTACTGCATTCCAGAAACAGAATTCTACATAAGAAGTCAGATCGATAGTCTCCTCGGTTGTATTGTGATTGGTCAGGATCAGACGGTTGACCTCGCAGGATTCTTTCAGCGGCACAAAAGCAGTAAGCTCCGCCTGGATTTTGTTTTTAGAAGCAGTAAAACGGCTGTAACCAAGTCCATGACGGCATTCATAACTGTCAAGCTCTGTTTTGACAGGCTGCCAGGCGGGTGTCCAGACTGTATTGCGATGCCGGATAAAGTAATAGCGGCCATCTGTGTCAGCAGGAACATTGTTGTAGCGATAGCGTGTCAGGCGAAGCAGCTTTGCATCTTTATAGAAGCTGTATCCTCCGCATGTGTTGGAAATCAAAGAGAAGAAATTCTCATTTCCAAGATAGTTGATCCACGGAAGTGGAGTGGCAGGAGATGTGATCACATATTCTTTCTCCTTGTCATCAAAAAATCCAAATTTCATGTTGTTTTCCTCCAGTTTGTTCTTAATTTATGCTTCAGAACCTGAGTGTCCATCTGTTTCCAGTGCGTTCTCAAAAGGTTCAAAGACTTTAATCAGTATAAAAGACTGACAGTATGCGATGAATGCAAATCCAAACAATACCATCAGAAGTTTCATCGGTGCCAGAAACAGGCAGAAAAAGAATACCAGCGCGTCGATCAGGAGCAGAAAAAGTGTTGCTTTTACATGACTCATTGTCAGACAGAATGCATTTTGAAGTGTCTGCTTTGTTGTATTTTCAAACCGTGCGATGAGCGGAAATGTGTATGTAAACACAAAGAACCAGGCAATACATGCAACAAATAAAAGTGCGCTGATCACAGTGGCAGGAATGGTTCCGAATGTAAACCAGAACACCAGATTAAACAGAAGGAGTGCTCCGGCTGCAAAAAGAATCAGGAAAGCTTTTGTTCCGGATTTGAAATTTTTCTTAAATTCCTGCAGATAGGTGCGGACCAGATATCCATATTCTCCGCGGGCTTCTTTCATGGTTACACAATATAACGAAGAAAGCGCTGCTCCGATCGTAAAGACAGGGATACAGGTAATCAGAAAAATGAGATTTAAAACAATAAAATTGCAGAGTGTGTTGATAAAATCCAAAACAGGATTTACAAGTTTTGTATTCATAAAAATGAAGACCGTCCTTTCTTTCTATCTGATACTTGTACTATATAAAGGAGAAAGAAAAATAACTACTGGAAAAAAACGCACCAAAATACAGTGAAAAATAGAGATTTCCGGGGGAAGTGTGAAAAAAATCTAATTTAAGCATGAAAGAAGTGTAAATTTTTAGGGTATTTATCTTGAAAATGAAATGATAGGATAAATCCAGACAAGCAAAGCAGTTGAGAACAGGAGGTTAGAGAAATGAAAAAAGGAGGGACTGCTGTGAGAAGCAAGAGTTCAAAAAGAGCGAAAGATCAGCGTGGATTTAAGTATTTTCTCTGGATCTTACCATTTTTGATTCTGGTATTTTTATTTTCGTATTTTCCATTGCATGGATGGATTTACGCATTTTTTGATTACAAACCGCCAAGAAGCCTGGCAGACTGTGATTTTGTAGGGCTGCAGTGGTTTAAGATGCTCTTTACAAACAAAACACAGGTGACACAGCTGCTCCAGGTTATGAAGAATACGTTTGCGATGAGTTTCCTTGGAATACTGACATCTATTCTTCCGCTTGGATTTGCAATTTTATTAAATGAGATCAAGTGCAAAAAGTTCAAGACGTTTGTGCAGACGTTTACAACACTGCCGAACTTTATCAGCTGGGTTCTCGTTTATTCCGTAGCATTTGCACTGTTTTCTTCTACAGGTATGGTAAACAGTCTTCTGGAGAATCTGGGAGTGATCACAGAACCACTGAAGTTTCTGGACAGTGATTCTCATACATATTTATGGATGCTTCTGTGGAACACATGGAAAGGACTCGGATGGGGAGCTATTATCTATCTGGCATCCATTGCGGGAATCGATCAGGAGCTTTACGAGGCAGCCAGTATTGATGGAGCCAACCGTTTTCAGCTGATGAAGAACATCACACTTCCGGCACTTCTGCCGACATTCTTTATTATGCTGATGCTGGCCATCTCCAACTTTTTGAACAACGGACTGGATCAGTATTTTGTATTCCAGAACTCGTTTAATAAAGAACACATTCAGGTACTGGATCTGTATGTATACAACATTGGTATGACAGGAAGCAGCTATTCGCTTGCAACTGCGATCAGTATGCTAAAGAGTATCATCAGTGTAGCACTGCTGAGTGTATGTAACTTTGTGTCAAAGAAAACACGCGGCGAATCTATGATTTAGGAGGGAGATAAAATGAGTCAGATAAAAGCAAAAAGAAAAAAACTCTCTGCCGGTGATAAGGCATTCAATGTGTTCAATTATTTGTTATTCGGGGTATTCACACTGATCTGTATCTATCCATTTTATTATATGATCATCAATACGATCAGTGCCAACAATCTGAGCGCATCGGGTGCGATCAACTTTCTGCCGCAAGGCGTGCATTTGAGCAACTATAAAGCACTGTTGGAGTTAAATGGTCTGGGAAGTGCAGCTCTTGTATCCATAGGAAAGACGGTCATCGGAACAGCACTTACTGTAATGGCAACAGCATTTCTGGGATTTATGTTTACGCAGGAAAGAATGTGGAAGCGAAAATTCTGGTATCGGTTTGTAGTTATTACGATGTATTTCAATGCAGGTCTGATCCCGATGTTTATCACAATGAAAAACTTAAATTTGACGAACACATTCTGGGTGTACGTGATCCCGACGATCATTCAGCCGTTTAATATCATTCTGGTAAAGACTTATGTGGAATCACTTCCAAGAGCGCTGCAGGAGGCGGCAGAGATTGACGGAGCCGGTATTTTTAAAATTTTTTATAAAATCATTTTGCCCACATGTACGCCGATTTTAGCGACAGTTGCAATCTTCTCGGCAGTTGGACAGTGGAATAACTATCAGGACACCCTGATTTATATTACCGATCAGAAATTGTATTCCCTGCAGTATTTGCTGTATACTTATATCAATCAGGCAAGCTCGCTGGCGGCAATGGTAAGAAACAGTGGTACAGCGGCGATCAGTACGGCCGCACTTGCCACACAGCAGACGGGAACATCCATTCAGATGACAGTATCCGTAGTCGTGGTACTTCCGATTCTGTGCATCTATCCGATGTTCCAGAGATTTTTTGTAAAAGGAATCATGATTGGTTCCGTAAAAGGCTGATATTTTGCAGGACAATAGAAAGTAAAGGAGAACAAAGAACATGAAAAAGAGAGTGATCAGTGCATTTTTATGCACCGTAATGGCAGTGTCTCTGCTGACAGGATGCGGAAGTGATGAGAAGAAATCCGCAGACAATAAGGGATCCAAAGATGGAAATTATGAAGAATTTATCACAGTGGATGTGTATGATGAGTTTGCCAATTATCAGGGAGTACAAAGCGGCTGGTTTGCAAAAATCGTAAAAGATAAATTTAATATGGAACTGAACATTATCGCACCAAACGTGGCAGGCGGCGGTCAGACACTGTATCAGACTCGTTCCGCAGCAGGAGAACTTGGAGATCTGGTGTTAGTCAATACTTCCAACGGAAAGTTAAATGACCTGGTCTCTTCAGGACTGATCATGGACTGTACAGACCTGATGGATGGAAAAGATATTGTGGAAAATTACGGAGAGGCTATTGATGTGACGAATGAAGGTCTTCCGGAAGAAGGAATGTTTGCATTCCCGAACTCTGTATCTACAGATGCGGCTACAGAGTCAAGCGAGGGACTGGAACCGACATTCGGACCATATATCCGCTGGGATTACTACAAAGAACTCGGATATCCGAAGATGGAAAATCTGGATGATTTTCTGGATGTGCTGGAGGGTATGCAGAAGCTGGCGCGTGAGAAAGAAGGCAGCGAGGACATCTATGCAATTTCTCTGTTCAAAGACTGGGATGACAATATGATGAACAATGCAAAACAGCCAGCTTGCATGTATGGATATGATGAAGTAGGATTTGTACTTTCCAAGGCAGACGGAACAGAGGAACAGAGTATTCTTGATGATGATTCGATCTATATGGACGTACTTGATTTCTTCTATGAGGCAAATCAGAGAGGATTGGTAGATCCGGATTCTACGACTCAGAATTATGATACATGGTCTGCAAAATATACAGATGGCAAGGTGCTGTATTGTCCATGGCCTTGGGTTGGACAGAATTTGTATAATACAGCAGAAAATAAAGCGGCCGGAAAAGGATTTATGATGGCTCCTGTAGAGGATATGCAGATCTTCTCCTACGGAAGCTGTCCGGAAGGAAACTCTACACAGGTGATCGCGATCGGAAGCAATGCAGAAGATCCGCAGAGAATGGCAGATTTTATCGACTGGCTGTATTCTCCGGAAGGAATCGAACTGAACGGTCAGGCAAACGGAGCGGCAGGAATCAAAGGGCTGACATGGGATGTGAACGAAGATGGAAAACCGGAATTGACAGAGTTCGGAAAAGAAGCCCTTCCGATGAACGACGTAGCGGTAGATGAAGAATATGGCGGCGGAAACTGGAAAGACGGTGTATCTGCACTGAACTTCAAAACAGTAAACCTGGAAGATATTGACCCAAATACAGGAGCACCATATAACTACCAGGAATGGGAGACAACGCTTGAAAATAATAAGACTGCACTGGATGAAGACTGGAGTGCACACATGGGTGCAGATACAACGATGGAATATCTGGAAAATCACAATATGCTGTTAGTAGCACCGGGCTCTTCTTATTCAGTACCGGAGGCAGATTCCAATATCACAACAGTGCGTGGACAGTGTAAATCCGCAATCGTAGATGGTTCCTGGAAAATGATCTTTGCAAAAGATGATGCAGAATTTAACAGTCTGAAAAAAGACATGCAGAAAACCGCAAAAGGTCTCGGATATGATGATGTTTTGAAAGTGGATATGAAAAATGCGGCAGATCAGACAGCAGCAAGAAAAGCATCCGCAGAAAAATATCCGGCTGAAAGTGATGCTAAATAAACAGAAGAAAGTAAATAAATAGTTTCGCAGGAATGTCCTGAGAGGGATGTCTCAACAAATGCACAGTTGTTATGATTTGAAGACAGTTCTCCCGGGACATTTTTTCATGGAGGATGAAATGAAATACAGCAATAAAGTAAATAAAATTGTTTATGGCGGAGATTATAATCCGGAGCAATGGCCAAAAGAAGTGTGGAAAGAAGATATGAAGCTGTTAAAAGAGGCGCATATTGATGTTCTGACGTTGAACGTGTTTGCCTGGGCATCTCTGCAGCCATCGGAAGAAGAATATGATTTTTCGCGTCTGGATGAGATTATGGAACTGGTTGGAGAGCATGGATTTTCAGTCTGCCTTGCAACATCTACAGCGGCACATCCGGCATGGATGGCAAAAAAATATCCGGATATCCTGCGGGTAGAGTTTAACGGAATGAAACGAAAATTCGGAGGACGGCATAATTCCTGTCCGAACAGTCCGACTTACCGGAAATATTCTGTAAGACTGGCAAAAAAACTGGCGGAGAGATATAAAGACTGTGACAACCTGATTGCATGGCACATTTCCAATGAATACGGTGGGGAGTGTTACTGTGACAATTGTGAAAAAGCGTTTCGTGTATGGTTAAAGAAAAAATACAGAACCATAGAGGAACTGAACCGGGCATGGAATACTTCGTTCTGGGGGCACACGTTTTATGAATGGGATGAGATTGTGCTGCCGAATCTTTTGAGCGAGCATTTTGAGTATGACAGAAGTCAGTTTCAGGGGATGACTCTTGATTATAAGCGTTTTAATTCAGAGAGTATGCTGGAATGTTACAAAATGGAATATGAGGCAGTCAAAAGTGTCACACCCAATCTCCCGGTCACTACGAACCTCATGGGATTTTATAAAAATCTGGACTATAAGATGTGGGCAAAGTACATGGATGTGGTAGCATGGGATAATTATCCGGCAAATGAAGATACGCCGGCACAGATTGCCATGAGTCATGATTTGATGCGGGGAATCAAAGGGGGAACTCCGTTTTTGCTGATGGAACAGACTCCAAGTGTGACCAACTGGCTCTCCTACAATGCCCTGAAGCGTCCTGGTGTGATGCGCTTGTGGAGCTATCAGGCAGTGGCCCACGGGGCAGACTCTGTGATGTTTTTCCAGATGCGCCGTTCCATTGGAGCCTGCGAGAAACTGCATGGAGCCATTATCGATCATGTAGGAACGAACCAGACACGAGTGTATCGGGAAGCACAGGCGTTAGGGAAAGAGCTGGAGCGAATCGGAGAGGAGACGCTGGGAGCTGTGACGGAAGCAGAAGTGGCAGTGTATTTTGACTGGGACAACTGGTGGGCGATCGAGTGTTCCGCAGGTCCCAGTTGTGAGTTGAAATATAAAGACGAAGTGTATCTTTACTATGAAGCGCTGCATAGTCTGAATATTCCGGCAGATATCGTGGGGGAAGAAGATGATCTGGAACGATATAAGGTGCTGATCGCGCCGATTCTCTATATGACAAAGCCGGGATATGATGAGAAGATCCGCAGATTTGTGGAAAAGGGCGGAGTGTTCGTTACCACATTTTTCAGTGGAATCGTGGATGAACATGATCTGGTGATCACTGGCGGATATCCGGGCAGGCTGCGCGATATTCTGGGAATCTGGGTGGAGGAATCGGATGCGCTTCCGCATGGTGTTCAGAATGAATTTTCGTATCAGGGGATCGTTTATCCTGCAAAACTGCTCTGCGATCTGAGTCATCCGGAAGGTGCAGAGGTTTTGAGTACTTACGAGAAAGATTTTTATCAGGGAATGCCTGCAATCACAAAAAATTCTTTCGGCAAAGGAGAAGCCTACTATGTAGCGACTCGTTCTGACAGAGCGTTTTATGAGAAGTTTATCGGAACACTCTGTAAGGAGGCGGGAATCCGGCCGGTGGCAGAACCACAGAAAAAACTGGAGGCAACAATACGAAGCAATGAAAACGGAAGATATTTGTTTCTGCTCAATCATGGAGAAGAGATGCTTTCTGTCATTTTAGAATACAGTGGAAAAGAACTGCTTTCAGGTAATACGTATCAGGCCGGAGAAAAAGTAAAGCTTCCGGCGAAAGGTGTTTTTATTTTGAGGCTGCAGGAATAAGAAAGGAGCAAAAGATATGACATCACAGGAAGAACAGGCATATTTGGAAGAAATTGAACGCGTGATCAAAGCAGGCCCGTATCACGCAGATTGGAATTCACTGACAGATTGGAGTGCTCCGGACTGGTTTTTACAAAAGCGGTTTGGAATTTTTATCCACTGGGGGTTGTATAGTATTGCAGCCCATGCCAATGAGTGGTACTCCAGAAATATGTATATCAAGGAAAAAGAAGAATGGGAGTATCACAGGAAGACCTACGGAGACCACAGGGAGTTTGGCTATAAAGATTTTATTCCCATGTTTACAGCAGAAAAGTTTAATCCTAGAGAGTGGATGAAGCTGTTCAAAGAGGCTGGGGCAGGATATGTGTTTCCGGTGGCAGAGCATCATGACGGGTTTCAGATGTATAAGAGCAGGATATCCAGATATAATGCATGGGATATGGGACCCCACAGAGATCTGCTGGGAGAGTTTAAGGAAGCGGCAGAAGAAGAGGGATTAGTATTTTGTACATCGTCTCACCGGGCAGAACACTGGTTTTTTATGGGACATGGAAAAGAATTTGACAGCGATATCAGGGAGCCGTTACAGAAGGGGGATTTTTACTGGCCCGCGATGCCGGAGCCGGACAATCAGGATCTTAGGAGCAACCCGTATCCGACAGAAGAATTTCTGACAGACTGGCTGCTTCGAACCTGTGAGATCATCGATGAATACCGGCCATCTTTGTTGTACTTTGACTGGTGGCTGCAGCATGAGGCGTTTAAAGAGGTGCTCAAAAAACTGGCAGCTTATTATTATAACAGGGCGGTACAGTGGGGCAAAAAAGTTGCGATCTGCTATAAGCATGATGCGATGATGTTTGGAAGCGGGATCGTGGAAGTAGAACGTGGTGCTCTTGCAGAGGCAAAACCATATGTCTGGCAGACAGATACTGCGATTGCGAAAAATTCCTGGTGCTATACAGATACGCTGGAGTACAAGACGAGCAGACAGATCATCTGCAATTTTATTGAAATCCTCAGCAAGAACGGAAATATGCTGCTCAATGTAGGACCGAGAGGAGATGGATCGATTCCGGAAGAGGATATCAAAATCTTGAAAGAAATCGGGGAATGGATGAAGAAAAATGAAAGCGCTGTTTCAGGAAGCAGACCATGGAGAAAATCCAGGGAGGGAACGCTGCAGATCCCAGAGGGGCAGTTTACAGATAATCTGGAGCTTCCTTATACAAAAGAGGACATCCGTTTTACAGTCAAAGGAGACAGCATATATGCGTTTGTAATGCAGTATCCGGAAGATGGAGTACTTACGATCCGTTCCCTGGCAGACTCCAAAGATCAGAACGTGCCGGAATTTCATGGTCTGATCGAGCAGATCCGTGTTCTGGGATTTGACAAAGCGAATGTACAGTGGAAAACGGACAGCGAAGGATTGCACCTGCAGATTCAGGGTGTGAAGACAGATCTGCCTGCAGTGCTTCGGATTCAGGTAAAATAAGAGCGGAAAGGATGAAAAAAATTATGGGAACAAGAATTCTGTTTACAGGAGACAGTATTACAGATGGAAATCGTTATAAAGAAGAAAAGGACAGAGGAGATTTAAATCATCAGATCGGACACAGCTATGCCTATGTGATCAATGCGATTCTGGGAAGTAAATATCCCGAAAGGGATTTGCAGTTTGTGAATCGTGGAATCTCAGGAAACCGGGTGATCGATCTGTACGGCAGAATGTATGAGGATATGGTGGAGATCAAGCCGGATATTGTTAGTATTCTTGTGGGAATCAATGACGGACCGCAGGCAGAACATGCCCGCCATGCGACAGGAAAAGAGGCGTATGGGACAATCTACCGGATGATGCTTGGGGAATTAAAGAGGGCACTGCCTGATGTAAAAATCGTGCTGTGTGAGCCGTTTATGGGAGCAGACGGCCCTGTTTATGATCCGGATAAAGAAACGTGGAGAACGTGCATGGAAGCGTATCAGAAAGAGGTAAAAAAGATTGCGGAAGAATTTGATGCAGTATTTGTTCCGCTTCAGGAGGTATTCGACGCGGCTTTTCAGAAGCGGGAATCCTCATACTGGATCTGGGATGGGGTACATCCAACGGAGAACGGACACGGTCTGATCGCAAAACAGTGGCTGAAGTGTACAAAAGAATTGTTAGGAGGCACAGAACATGAGAATTACAAAATATAACTCAATGAATGACATTTTGGCATATCCGGATATGGAAAACTATCTGCGCGTGTTTTACTCCGAATATCTGCTGGATATGTATCCAAAAGAAGCATATCATCTGCCGCTTGCACGTATGGAGCAGATAGGAAAGACTCCGTGGGGAGAGCCGTTTTCGATCATAGTAGATCAGTTGATCGATGCAGTGAATCTGATTCTGGATCTGCGGGAAAATGGGATGCGCAGAGCAATCTCCCTGTGGAATGAATCAGAAGACTGGTCCCTTAAAAAGGATCGAAAAGGAGAAAAGGAATCCGTCTTTTTGCTGGCGCCAGATAACATCGCAGAAGAAGTCAGAAAAAAGAGACGTCCTGCGGTCATTATCTGTCCGGGAGGCGGATATTGTGAAGTCTGCTTCAGCGGAGAAGGAACGCCGATCCTGAATTATATGGAAGTACAGGGATATGCGGCGTTTATTCTGAAATATCGGGTGTCACCGGCTGTCTACCCTGCGCCGCAGGAAGATCTGTCTCTGGCGATTCGATATGTCAGGGAGCATGCTTTGGAATATGGTGTGGATCCCGACAATATCCTGACATTAGGAGCATCTGCAGGAGGGCATCTATGTGCATCGCAGGCAGCTCTGGCAAAAAGAGTGGAAGATACGCCGGATAAGATCTGTCTGTGCTATCCTGTGATCAGTTTTACGGAAGAACCACATGAGGGAAGTGCAGAGTTGTTGACGGGAGGAGATACTTCACTTCGGAAGATGCTTTCGGCAGAAAATCTGGTGACAGAATCTTATCCCGAGACCTTTGTGTGGACTTGTGCGGATGATGACTGTGTGCCGCCTTCCAATGCTGTGCGGATGGGAGCAGCATTAAAAAAAGCCCATGTCAGACATGAGCTTTTTGTATATCCCAGCGGCGGTCATGGCTGTGGGCTTGCTTTCTCGAAAGAAGCCCATGACTGGAGTCGTGCCATGGTCGAATTTTTCAAAGATCAGCAGTGATTTTTGCGATATTCTGCAGGACTGGTTCCCACATATTTTTTGAATTTTTTATGGAAGTAGTCTACATTGCTGTATCCAACCAGATCTGCAATTTCATAAACCTTCAGCGCATTGTTTGCAAGCAGCTTTTTGGCTTCGTCAATACGCACGGTATCTACATAGGCATTGAAGTTGATGCCCAGTTTTTTGGAGAAGATCTTGCCAAGATAAGAACTGTTGTACCCGAATAAGGGGGCAATACTCTCCAGCTTCAGATTGTCCCGGTAATTGTGATGGATGTAGTAGAGTACTTCATCCATCACATTTTCACCGGAAGAATATCCCACAGAATGCATCCAGAGATCAAACTGCTCTGCCAGAAACGTAATAATTTCATAAAGATAATACTTCCGTTCTAACAGATCGATCGCAGAGGCATTGGCCAGAAATGGGATATCAATGTTTGGATAGGTCTGCATGATTTTCTGTTTGACCAGAATATACAGGTCGATCATCATATGTTTAATAGAGGTGATCGGAGCATCTGTATATTTCATGGTATGTGACAGTTCTTTTAAGGTTTCGGCAAGCAGAGTCTGGTTGTGAGACTGGATATAATTGGCGAATCGTTCTGCATAGTCAGGTGCCGTCTGCCGTGTGACCGGCACAGATTCTGGCAGCTCTCCGTACAATTCCTCATATCCTACAATATGCTGGTTCTCTTCACAGAAAAAGCGCCGGTCGCTTAAGCGGCACACATCCTGATACGAAAGATGGATGTCCCAGATACGGGACACTTTCTGTCCGTAGGCGAGAAATACAGAATCAAAGGGAGAGCCCTTTTGCGGAGCAATCTGATAATGCCGAAGCAGGTTTTCAAATTTGGAAACTGCAAAATCGCCCTTTAGCAGGATAATCTTGCGCTGATCCAGTTCAATGATGTCAAAGGTATGATTGTCCTGGTTGGTAACACGCATCAGGTCGGCAAAATTCCAGGTCTGATAAAAATATTCCTGATTATAGTTCTCGTAAGAGACGATCTGATAAATGTTCGCATTGAGATGCAGGTCATTCGAATCCAGTTTATAATAATCACAAGTATCCAGCAGAATCTCTTTTAAAATACTGTGTTTTGCCTTGTTGCGATACTGTTCATAGGAAGTCTGACTTTGCGCTTCTTTCAAGATGAGCTCATGGACAGCAGAAACCGCCTGTTCCAGCTCATCCTCATCGATTGGCTTTGTGAGGTAGAAATCGACACCGTAACGCATGGCGGTCTGAGCAAGTTTGAAATCCGTAACACCGCTCAAAATAATAAACTTTCCGGTATAGCCGGACTCCACAGCTGCCTGTACAACTTCAATCCCTGTCATTTTAGGCATCCGGATATCCAGAAGGACAAGATCCGGATTCAGACTTTTGATTTTTTCAAAAGCGTCCTGCCCGTCGCACGCTGTCTGACAGATGGTAAAGCCGAGCCTGTTCCAGTCAATAATGTATTTTAAGCCTTCCAGTACAATTTTCTCGTCATCCGCGATCAATACATTCATGGTTCATCCTCCGTCAAATTTAATAGTGGAATTGTCAATGTAATCAGAGTACCAAATCCCGGGCGGCTGTGCAAGGAAAGTCCGTAAGATTTTCCATAAAAAAGATGCACCCGGTTATTGATATTATAAAGTCCGACTCCGTGATCGGATTCCGGCTGCGGGATATCCAGATGATCAATGACATCCTTAAGTTTTTCAGGTGACATTCCGATCCCGTTATCAAATACATCTGCGATCAGAAGATCATCTTTGGATCTGAAAATCTTCAGGATCACATGTCCTTCCTTTCCGGTGTCCTCTAGACCGTGGGAGACTGCGTTTTCAATGATCGGCTGGATCAAAAGCGGGAGGATCTGATACTGCGTAAGATCCAGGTGGCTGTCGATCCGGATCGTATAATTCAGCCGTTCTCCAAACCGCATTTTCTGAATGGCAAGGTAAGTTTTTATATAGTCAATTTCTTTGTCAAGCGTGGTAGCGGTCGTCTTCGTATTGTTGAGGACATATCGCATGGATTTGCCAAGCAGCTTGATCGCGGTGGCAACTTCCCGGTTTCCTTCTGCGAATGCTTTCATTCGTATGGTTTCCAGCGTATTGTAGAGAAAATGCGGATTGATCTGATTGGCCAGAAGTTTGAGTTCCATCTGATGCTGTTGGTTCGAGATCATCTGCTGTCGGATCTGTGTCTCATAAATCTGAGCTTCGTTTCGTTTTAATTTTTCGACCGTTGTTTTTAAATCTGAAAAAACAGCTGTCAGTTCATCGTCCCCCTGGATGGAGTTGACAATTTCATAATCATTGTGTGCCACTTTTTTCATCGCAAGGCGCAGGGTCTGGATCCTTGTACTGAAATATCGGGTGTACAAAAGAATCAGCAGTCCTGAGATTGAGAGTGAAAAGATGCCGGCAAGCAGAAAACTCAGTTTTACTTTCTGTATATAAGAAAGTGCATCTCGGGAGGACGCCACAATATGGATGGAGTCCTGGGAGGAGCAGGCGGGCATCGTCTGTACAGAGGCAATGGCATCCTCACCGAGGATGCGCATCTTGCCGGTCTGTGTATAATAAGCAGCATCTGTCTGGATGGGCAGAGGAAATGAATTGCCGGTGTAACTGCGGTCTGTACTGAAAAATACAGGATCTGAGTTGACGGCTGCATAAATGTCATAGTCCTCAGAAAGAATCAGGTTGTGCAGATAATCATTGGACACGCTCATCACAAGAACAGCATAAGAACCCGTCTGTGGAATCGGGATGTGGCAGTAGTAATTCAGTTCCCAGTACTGAACATCGCCTTGTCCGGTGCGCAGACCGGACATCCAGAAATTCCCCTTTGTCGAGGCAGCACGTGTATACCAGTCCATATGTCTCACCTCATCCGTCACAGGATAAAAATAAGAATAAGGGGTATCCTGCTTCAGGACGTTTTCATCTACATAGAGCTTCAGACTGGAAATCGCAGTCATGTTTGCAAGTGCCTGATCAAAACGGTCATACTGATCAAGCGCCCGGGTGGCGGCAGCAGAATCCGGATAATCACAGGCAAGCAGGTTCCAGAGATATCTGTCTGTAGAAATCGATTCACAGATCTCGTTCAGATAAAGGGTCGTGCTGACCAGAACCGAACGGACCTGGGTGGCTTTCGACTGACTGAGATGTTCATAGTTCTGCGTGATCTGCCGATAGGAATACAGATAAATGATTCCGCCGATCATGAGGATTGGAATCAGGATGGTGCAGATAAACAGCGTCATCAGCTGTTTGCCTACATTTTGTCTGGAAAAAAAGTTCTGGTATAATTTCGTCAATCTCATAGTGTTACTCCTGTCAAATCTATAAAGAAACAATATTTACTATTATAAAGCATAATTCTTTCAAAGTGCAAATAATCACGGAAAATTTGGGTATTTTTGTTCCAAAAAGTACGGTATGAATACGGAGATAAATTTCCTATAATGGGGAAAAAGAGGTAATGAATTTTGGAAATACAGGAGGAACGAGAAAATGAAATTTCACAATGGATGTTGGCTGTTTAAAGAAGGATATGAATGTTTTTCCCCTCAGCATGTATATGAAGTAAGAAAGAGTGAACAGGAAGTTGTGCTGTGTGCGCCAACCGGCCGGATCAACCATAAGGGAGATACTCTGGGCGGAATCAACCTGACGGTCAGGATCACGGCGCCGATGCCGGAGGTGATCCGTGTACAGACATTCCATCATATGGGAGTTGTTGACAGAGGACCGAAGTTTGAACTGGAGCTTTCAAATGCAGAGGAATTGGAGGCAGAAGAGACAGAGAATCTGCTGACAGTAAGAAGCGGACATTTAAGTCTTGTGATCGATAAGGAAAACTGGTCTATGCGCTATGAGAGAGACGGAGAGCTTCTGACAAAAAGCGGATGGAGAGACCTTTCCTATTTGAAAACAGACTGGAAAGGGTTTGCTTATGATAAAGGAAGCGAAGATGCTTATATGCGTCAGCAGCTTGGGCTCTCTGTAGATGAACTGGTCTATGGACTGGGAGAGCGTTTTACTCCATTTGTGAAGAACGGACAGAGCGTGGAGATCTGGAATGAAGACGGCGGAACAAGCACGGAGCAATCCTATAAAAACATTCCGTTTTATCTGACAAACAGAGGGTACGGAGTGTTTGTCAATCATCCGGAAAAAGTAGAGTTTGAAGTGGCGACAGAGCAGGTAACAAAAGTCGGATTCAGTGTCAAAGGGGAAAGTCTGGATTATTTTGTCATCAACGGTCCGAAGATGAAAGATGTTCTCAAACGCTACACAGATCTGACAGGAAAACCATCTCTTCCGGCACAGTGGACCTTTGGATTGTGGCTGTCTACATCCTTTACAACAGATTATGATGAAAAAACAGTCATGAGCTTTATTGACGGGATGTTTGAGAGGGGGATCCCTCTGAGTGTGTTCCATTTTGACTGCTGCTGGATGCGGGAATTCCACTGGACAGACTTTATCTGGGACGAGAGAGTGTTCCCGGATCCGGAAGGCATGCTTCGGCGGATCAAAGAGAAAGGGGTGAAGATCTGTGTATGGATTAACTCCTATATCGGTCAGGAATCAGCACTGTTTGAGGAGGGAATGCAAAAAGGATATTTCCTGAAGCGTGCAAATGGAGATGTATGGCAGTGGGATATGTGGCAGCCGGGGCTTGCCATTGTGGATTTCACAAATCCGGAGGCAACAAAGTGGTATCAGAGTAAATTAAAAATGCTGCTGGATATGGGAGTCGACTGCTTCAAAACCGATTTTGGCGAAAGGATCCCGACAGATGCAGTTTACTATAATGGTGCAGATCCGGTGAAAATGCACAATTACTATACATATCTGTATAACAAAGCGGTCTATGAAGTACTGGAACAGGAGCGGGGAAAAGAAGAAGCAATTCTCTTTGCACGTTCTGCGACAGCAGGCGGTCAGAAATTCCCGGTACACTGGGGCGGAGACTGTTGGTCAGACTATGAATCCATGGAAGAAAGCCTGCGGGGCGGACTTTCTCTGACGAGCAGCGGATTTGGATTCTGGAGTCATGATATCGGAGGATTTGAGAGCCAGTCTACACCGGATGTCTACAAACGCTGGGCAGCATTTGGACTTCTTTCCACACACAGCCGTCTGCATGGGAGCACTTCCTATCGTGTGCCGTGGGTATATGATGAAGAATCTGTGGATGTAGTGAGATTCTTTACCCGTTTAAAACTTCATCTTCTTCCATATTTGTACAGCAGCGCGGTGCATACATCAGAAACAGGAGTTCCGATGATGCGCAGTATGATGCTGGAGTTTGAAGAGGATATGAATTGCAGATATCTGGACAAACAGTATATGTTGGGAGACAGTCTGCTTGTATCACCGGTATTCAACGAGGAGGGAATTGCACAGTACTATCTGCCGCAGGGAAAATGGACCAATCTTTTGACAAAAGAAGTGTCAGAGGGGGGATGCTGGAGAAGAGAGCATCATGATTATCTTTCTGTGCCGCTTTGGGTAAGAGAAAACAGTATGATTGCACAGGGAATTGAAGCAGAGAATGCGTCCTATTCTTTTAAAAACAATCTGGAGCTGCAGGTATTTGAGCTGCAGACAGAGGCAAAAACCGTGGTATACCAGAATGGACGGCCGGTATGCAGTCTGTCTCTGAAGAAAAATGGAGAAAAAATCGAAGGAGTCCTGCAGGGAGAAGGAAACGTGAAAATTCGCTTCGTAAACAGGAAACTTCGGGCAGTACAGGGAGCCGATGTTAAGATCGATGGAAATGATACGGTCATAACAATGAAAGCAGGAGAATTTGTGTGTGAGGTGTAAGATGAGAACAGAAAAAGAACAGGCAATGTGGACAAAAGCAGAAAAACTGACGGCGAAGCTCACACTGGATGAAAAGATCAAAATGGTGCACGGGGCAGAATTGTTTCAGACGAAAGGGGGCGAACGTCTTGGTATCCCTCCTCTGAAAATGTCTGACGGACCGATGGGAGTCCGTCAGGAATTTCATCCGGCAGGATGGAAACCAGTGGGGCATTCCGATGATTATGTGACATATCTGCCGTGCAACAGTGCGCTGGCTGCTACATGGAATCGGGATCTGGCGTTTGAGACCGGATCTGTACTTGGTGAAGAGGCCAGAGGAAGAGGGAAGGATGTCATTCTGGCTCCGGGGATCAATATCAAGAGAAGTCCCCTTTGCGGACGGAATTTTGAATATTTCAGTGAAGATCCATATCTGACAAAAGAGCTGGCAGTTCCGTTTATCCAGGGAGTGCAAACCTGGGATGTGGCAGCCTGCGTCAAGCATTTTGCTGTCAATAACCAGGAGACAGAGCGACTCTGGGTGGATGTGGAGGTAGACGAAAACGCATTGCGACAAATCTATCTTCCGGCTTTTTATGATGCAGTCAGGAAAGGACATTCTTATACGATCATGGGAGCCTACAATCTGCTTAAGGGAGAACACTGCTGTCAAAGTGAGTATCTTCTGAAAAAGATTTTAAGAGAAGAATGGGAGTATGACGGTGTCGTTATTTCAGACTGGGGGGCTGTACATGATACAGATCTGGCGGCAAATTCCCAGCTGGATATTGAAATGTCAGTAACAGATAACTTTGATGAGTATTTTATGGCAGATCCGCTGAAAGAAAAGATCCAAAACGGAGAGATCAAAGAAGAAGTGCTAGATGAGAAGGTGACACGTATTCTTGTGTTGATGATGCGGCTTCACATGATAGGAGAGGAAGAACGAAAAGCCGGCAGCTATAATACGCCAGAACACCGTCAGAAAGCATTGGAGACAGCCAGAGAATCTGTGGTTCTGCTAAAAAATGAAAACCATATTCTGCCATTGGATCCCGCAGCGGGGAAAATACTGGTGATTGGAGAAAATGCGGAATGTACCCATGCAAACGGAGGAGGAAGCGCCGAAATCAAGGCATTGTATGAAATCACCCCGTTAATGGGAATCAAGACGCTGCTTGGAGGCAATGCCGAAGTCCGGTTTGTACAGGGATATGAGCGAAGTGAAAAGAATGATATGACGGATACAAACTGGCAGGAAACCAGTCTGGAAAATGGCGGCGGTTCGACTGCTCAGTTCCGGGAATCAGAGGAAATGTCAGACAGGAGAGCTGCACTTCGAAAAGAGGCTGTGCAGCTGGCAAAAGAGTATGATCATGTAATCTTCGTGGGCGGACTGAATCATGAACATGACAGTGAGGGGAATGACCGGGCAGACATGAAGCTTCCATATGAGCAGGATGTTCTCATAAAAGAACTGCTTTTGGCAAACCCGGAGACAGTCATCGTTATGATGGGTGGAAGTCCGGTGGAAATGGGGACATGGATCAACGATGCATCTGCGGTGGTATGGAACTGGTATGCGGGAATGGAAGGCGGAAGAGCACTGGCAGAAGTGTTGTTTGGCCGAATCAATCCGTCCGGAAAACTGCCGGAGACCTTTTATAAGAAACATACAGACTGTTCTGCACACGCCATCGGAGAATTTCCGGGAGGAAAGTCGGTGCATTATAAAGAAGGTGTGTTTGTAGGATATCGCTATAATGATACCTTTGAGATAGAACCGCAGTTTTGTTTTGGACACGGTCTTTCCTATACAACATTTGCGTATTCGGATGCAAAGGTACAACAAAAAGACGGGAAGATTGAAATTTCCTGTAAAGTAAAAAATACGGGAACTGTTTTTGGAAAAGAGACTGTTCAGGTGTATCTGGCGCCGAAGGACCGAAGAAAAAATCAGCCTCTTCAGGAACTGAAAGGATTTGAAAAAGTGACGTTGGAAGCAGGAGAACAGACGGAAGTTGTGATTTTGGCAACAGGAAGTGTAAATGAGTATGAAATCCGGATTGGAAGTTCTTCCAGAGATATCCGGCTGACAATGTAGAAAGAAGGTGTGCGTATGGAATATCAAAATCCGATTCTGCCGGGATTTCATCCGGATCCGTCAGTGTGCCGGGTGGGCGGAGATTTTTATCTTGTCAACTCCAGTTTTGAATTTTTCCCGGGAGTTCCGTTGTATCACAGCCGGAATCTGGCAGACTGGGAACTGTTGGGATATTGTCTGAATACGGAAGAACAGCTGAATCTGAAAGAGGCACATGCTTCCGGGGGAATTTATGCACCGACGATCCGGTGGCATGAAGGCGTCTTTTTTATGACAACAACCAATGTATCTGATCGAGGAAATTTTATTGTTCATACCCGGAATCTTTCTGAGGGTTGGTCAGAGCCATGTTGGGTAGAGCAGGGAGGGATTGATCCGTCGTTGTTTTTTGATGACGATGGGACGGTATATTTTTTATCCACGGGGAACAGGCAGGATGGTACATGCATGATCCAGATGTGTGAGGTGGATCCATTTTCCGGAAAACAGCTGACACCAAGCATAGAAATCAGCCTTGGCTGCGGCGGGAAATTTCCGGAGGGACCGCATATTTATAAAAGAGATGGATATTATTATCTGATGCTGGCAGAAGGCGGAACAGAGTACGGGCATATGGAGACGATTCAGCGAGCCACAACTCCATATGGTCCATATGAACCATGTCCTCACAATCCCATCCTCACACATCGGGATGACAGCAGAGGAGAAATTTTCTGTACGGGACATGGAGATCTGGTGGAAGATCAGAACGGAAACTGGTGGATGGTCTGCCTTGGAACCCGCTGCCTGCATGGGGCGTATGCACCATTGATGCAGCACCATCTTGGAAGAGAGACCTTTCTGGCTCCTGTGATGTGGGATAAAGATGGCTGGCCAAAAGTGGGGGAAAATGGCAAAATTTCTCCGGTGATGGATGGACCGCTTCCGGCTCCGGGGCAGTCTGGAAAACAGGATGAATTTGTGGATTGCTTTGAAGAAAAAAACTTTGATCTTTGCTATAATTTTCTCAGAAATCCACAGATGGAGCAGTATGTAAGAGATTCTCAGCATGGTGAGCTGCTCTTAAAAGGAAATGGCATATCCTTAAATGACGGGAAAAATCCGACCTGGCTTGGAATCCGGCAGCGCGAATTTAACATGTGCGCAGAGACCATCCTGTCCTTAAAACAGAAAACGGGAAAGGCACTGGCAGGTCTGACTGCGTTTTATAATGAAAACTACCATTATGAAATTTATCTGACAAGAGAACAGGAAGGCTGTTTTGTCTGTCTGGCAAAACATGTACATGATATTTTTGTGGTAACAGAGAAAAGAAAAATAGAATCTGACCAGAAGATACATTTATGGATTGAGTCGGATGAACAGCAGTATCGTTTTTATTATGGTCTGGAGCAACAAGAACGAAAGCTGCTTGGAACAGCACTGCCATCCGGTCTGGCATCAGAAGGGACTTGTACCATGACATTTACGGGAACTTATATCGCCATGTTTGCAGAGTGCGGGGAAGCAGCGTTTCAGTATTTTAAATGTAAATTTCAGAGAGGATAGAAAATGAGGAAAGAATCAAAACAGGTTCTTTCCTCATTTTTTGTGAAGTTCAGATTTGATCTAATTTCCCAGTTCATTCTGAATCCGTTGTTTGGTATCCAGGATTAGATGGGTAAACTGTTCCATCCGTGCGTCATCCATCCGGTCTTTCGGTGCAGATACGCTGATGGCATACGAGGGTTTTCTGTGAAGGCCTTTCAATGAGACGGCGATACAGCGCACACCCAGTTCATTTTCTTCGTTATCCATGGCATAGCCGTTTTTGCGGACATCTGCGATCAGATTTTGAAATTTGACGAAATCGACAACGGTGTAATCGGTGAGCTTTCGAATTTCGCTGTGATCCCAGATTTCTTTTACTTTTTCATCTTTCATATCTGCCAGCAGTGCTTTTCCGACCCCGGAACAGTATAAAGGGATCGATTTTCCGACCATGGAGACTAAACGTACGGAATTATGGGAAGCCTCTACTTTATCAATATATACGGCATTTAATCCGTCCAGCTGAACCAGATGGACTGTTTCATTGGTCTGTTCGGCAAGCTCTTTGATATAAGGACGGACCAGATCGATGATATTGTTCTGACCAAGGATCTGATTCGCAATTCCGCAGAATTTGAAAGTCAGACTGTATTTCAGTGTCTCCGCATCCTGTTTTGCGTACTCCATGCAGATCAGGGAGTTTAAGATGCGGTGAACCGTACTTTTATTGAGATTTAGTTCCTTGCTCAGTTCCAGAAGTCCGATCGGACCGGTACGGGCAAGGCATTCTATGGTATGGAAAATACGTTCCGATACCTGTATTGGGTTTTTTTCTTCCATAAGATCACTCCTGTAAAGTCCGGTGCTCAAAAGAGCGCCGAGTATCATTCAGTGGTTATTGTAGCACGGTTTGGGAAGAAGAGTAAATAAAAAAATAGTAAAGTAAAAAAATGCAAAGAATGGCTTGACAATCCATAGAAAGTGAGTATAATCAAAATTAAAGAGTTCATATTGCGAAACGCAGTTCCATAATATGAAACAAACAACGTGATTCAGTGATAAGGAGAATGACCATGAACGAAGTATTAGCAAAGATTCAGAAGATCGGGATTGTTCCGGTTGTTGTATTAAATGATGCCAAAGATGCAGCACCTCTGGCAAAAGCACTCTGTGAAGGAGGACTTCCATGTGCAGAAGTGACATTCCGTACAGATGCAGCAGAAGAGTCCATCCGCATTATGGCAGAACAGTTCCCACAGATGCTGGTAGGAGCAGGTACAGTTCTGACAACAGAGCAGGTAGACCGTGCGGTTGCAGCAGGAGCAAAATTTATTGTGAGCCCGGGACTGAACCCGAAGGTTGTAAAATACTGCATCGAAAAAGGAGTTCCGGTTACACCTGGAACAGCGAATCCAAGTGATGTAGAGCAGGCAATTGAACTGGGACTGGAAGTTGTAAAATTCTTCCCGGCAGAGGCAGCAGGCGGACTGAACATGATCAAGTCCATGGCAGCACCTTACACAAATATGAAATTTATGCCGACAGGCGGAATCAATGCAAAGAACATCAACAGCTACCTTGCATTCCCTAAGATCCTGGCATGTGGCGGAAGCTGGATGGTAAAAGGAGATCTTGTTGCAGCAGGAGAATTTGATAAGATTACAGAGCTGACAAAAGAAGCAGTGATGACAATGCTTGGATTTGAACTGAAACACATCGGAATCAACTGTGAAAATGAAGAAGAGGCTGAGAAAACAGCAGGAACATTCGCTTCTTTATTCGGATTTGAGAAGAAGAGCGGAAACAGTTCTGTATTTGCAGGAAGTGCTGTAGAAGCAATGAAGAGCCCATACCTTGGAGCAAAAGGACACATTGCAGTAGGAACAAACAGCGTAGATCGTGCAGTAAATTATCTGGAGTCTCAGGGCGTAGAGTTCAATATGGACAGTGCAAAATACAAAGACGGAAAACTTACAGCAATTTACTTAAAAGAAGAAGTTGCCGGATTTGCAGTACATCTTGTACAGAAATAAAAAATTATTAAAGGAGAATAATAATGAGTAAAAAAGTAGTTACATTTGGAGAAATTATGTTAAGACTTGCACCAGAAGGATATTATCGTTTTGTGCAGGCAGATACATTTGGAGCAACATACGGCGGTGGAGAAGCAAACGTAGCAGTTTCTCTGGCAAATTATGGATTTGATGCTTCTTTCGTAACAAAACTTCCGACACATGAGATCGGACAGGCAGCAGTAAATTCTTTGAGAAAATACGGTGTGGATACATCCAAGATCGCACGTGGAGGAGACAGAGTAGGTATCTACTTCCTGGAGAAAGGTGCTTCTCAGAGACCATCTAAAGTAATTTATGACCGTGCAGGTTCTTCTATCTATACAGCATCCAAAGAAGATTTCAACTGGAAAGAAATCTTTGAAGGAGCAGAATGGTTCCACTTTACAGGAATCACACCAGCACTCAATGACAATGTAGCAGAAATCTGTCTGGAAGCTTGTAAAGCAGCCAAAGAGATGAATGTGAAGATTTCCTGTGACTTAAACTACAGAAATAAACTGTGGAGCAAAGCAAAAGCAGGAGAAGTAATGGGTGAACTTTGCAAATATGTGGATGTATGTATTGCAAACGAAGAAGATGCAGCAGATGTATTCGGTATTCATGCAGCAAACACAGATGTAACTGCAGGAGAAGTAAATCACGAAGGATATAAAGATGTAGCAAAACAGCTTGCTGACCGTTTCGGATTTGAGAAAGTTGCAATTACACTTCGTGAATCTATTTCAGCAAATGACAATAACTGGTCTGCTATGTTATATGACGGAACAGACTATTTCTTCAGTAAAAAATATAAGATGCATATCGTAGACCGTGTAGGTGGCGGAGATAGCTTCGGCGGCGGATTGATCGCTGCAACACTGAGCGGATATGATTCACAGGCTACCATTGAATTTGCAGTAGCAGCATCCTGCCTGAAACACTCCATCGAAGGTGACTTCAACATGGTTTCTATGGATGAAGTTGCCAAACTGGCAGGAGGAGATGCTTCCGGACGTGTACAGCGCTAAGCACTTCTGGAAGAATATAAATAAATAAGCCATAATCGACTATTTTGTTGCCAATATACGCCGGGACAGATTTTTCTGTCCCGGTTTTTCAGTTTTCCTTACAGAAGAGATTGACAATATTCTTTTTGTATAGTACTATTATCTCACAAAACCGAAACGTTTCGGTTAAGGAAAAGGAGGAAAGAGATATGCCATTAGTAACGTCGGAAAAAATGCTTTCAGACGCACAAAAAGGCGGGTATGCAGTGGGAGCATTCAATGTAGAAAATATGGAGATGGCAAAAGCTGTGATCGCGGCGGCAGAAGAGATGCGCTCGCCGGTTATGCTGCAGACTACTCCATCTACGGTCAAGTATGGATCTTTGGAAACATTTGCAGCAATTGTAAAAGCAGAGGCTTCTAAGACCGATATTCCGGTCTGTCTTCATCTGGATCACGGCAACAGCTTTGAGCTGGCTGTACAGGCGATGAAAGCCGGATATACTTCTGTGATGATCGATGGATCCCATGAAACATTTGAAGAAAATGTGGCACTGACAAAAAAAGTGGTTGAGGTAGCCAGGGCCTATGGAGTTCCGGTGGAAGCGGAGCTTGGAAAAGTAGGCGGGAAAGAAGATGATCTGGAGGCAGAAGCGGATCATAATACAGATCCTGAAGAGGCAAAAGAATTTGTGGAAAGAACGGGTGTTTCTTCTCTGGCGATCGCGATCGGTACAGCTCATGGATTTTATGCGGGAACTCCAGTGTTGGATAAAGAAAGGGTTTCAGATTGTAAAAAGGTTGTTTCTGTACCACTGGTACTTCACGGTGCAAGTGGACTCAGCGAAGAAGATGTGGTAGAATGTGTACAGCGCGGGATGTGTAAAGTGAATTTTGCGACAGAATTGCGTGTAGCATACACAGATGCTGAAAAACAGTTGCTGAAAGAGAATCCGGAGACCTTTGATCCGAAAAAACTGGGAATTGCAGCAATGAAAGCCGTAAAAGAACAGACCATACTGCGAATGAAGATGTGTGGATGTACAGGAAAGGTACAGTAGTTCCACATAGATGTAGTAAGGAAGGCGGAAAGCATCAATGGGAGCGACGATGAAAGACATCGCGAGAGTGACAGGACTGGGACTGGCAACGATTTCTTCTTATCTAAATGGGGGAAATGTCCGGGAGAAAAACCGGATCAAAATTGAGGCGGCAATTGACGAATTGGATTTCGAGGTAAACGAGGTAGCGAGAGGTTTAAAGACAAACCGGACAAAGACGATTGGGATCATCATTCCGGAGCTGAACAACATTTTCTGTGCAGAGATTATTACAGAAGTGGAAGATGTGCTTCGAAATCATGGATATGCAACGATGATCTGTGACTGTAGAACAGATGCGGCACGGGAAGCGGAAGCGGTAGAGTTTTTGTTTCGACGCAGGGTGGACGGACTGATCTTGATGCCGTCCGGCAAATCAGGAAAGCATCTGGAGAGATTTTTACATGTGGGAAAACCAGTTGTGCTGATCGATCGTAATCTGGAAGATGTTCCATGTGACAGTGTACTTGTGGACAACCGGGGAGCTGCGCAGGCGGCAGTAGAGAGACTTTTTCTGGCAGGTCATCGAAAGATCGGAATGATTGCAGGACCGGAGCATGTATTTACAGCAAGAGAGCGATATCTTGGATATGAAGAGGCGTTCAAAAAGGCAGGAATCGAAGTACAGGATTCATTGGTTGTGCATGGAGATTATACGATCGCAGGCGGTGCCAGGGCGATGAAGGAGCTTGCAAAACAGAATCCGCAGATGACAGCAGTTTTTGTATCAAATTATGAGATGACGGTTGGAGCCATGATCGAAAGCAATGAGATTGGAATCCGGATTCCGGAAGATCTGTCAGTGATAGGATTTGATAATATCGAGTTTGCGAAAGCCAGCAATCCAAAGCTAAGTATTGTGACACAGCCGACAAAAGAAATCGGCAGAAATGTAGCAGAACTGATATTGGACAGACTGGACAATCCAACCCGGGAGATGCCTCCGAAAGAAATGAAGTTAAAGACCAGTTTTGTAGAAGGAAAATCCGTACACATGTTGTCTGTATGACAAGGTGTACGATTTCTTTATCCCGGAAACCGAAACGTTTCGGAATGTTTTGGAGGAGAACATGAAGACGTATTTAATAGGAATTGATATTGGAACAAGCGGATGTAAAATCGCTGTATTTAATAAAGCAGGAGAAGTCCTGGCCGCGCAGAGCGGAACGTATCCGGTGTATTATCCAAAGCCCGGATGGGCAGAGCAAAATCCGGAGGACTGGTGGAATACAATCTGCCAGGTACTTCCGGAAATGTTACAAAAAGCTGAGATTTCACCGGATGAGATTGCGGGAATCGGAATTGACGGGCAGAGCTGGTCAGCCATCGCAGTGGATGAAAACGGAAACGTTCTGACAAATACACCGATCTGGATGGACACAAGAGCGCAGGACATCTGTGATGAATTGAATGAGAGAATCGGAAAAGATCGGATTTTCAAGCTGTGTGGAAACTCCCTGCAGCCATCGTATACAACGCCTAAGATTGTCTGGTATCAGAGAAATCTTCCGGAAGTATATGCAAAAACAGCAAAGATCTTACAGTCAAACAGCTATATTGCATTTAAGCTGACTGGAAAAATGACACAGGATGTTTCTCAGGGCTATGGTTTGCATTGCTTTAATATGCAGGAAATGACTTGGGATTTTGCAATGTGTGAGGAGCTCGGATTTTCAAAGGATCTGCTTCCTGAAATCTATCCATGCCATGCTGTGATCGGAACCGTGACAGAAGAAGCGGCCAAAGAAAGTGGACTTTGCGTGGGAATCCCGGTTGTGGCAGGCGGTCTGGATGCAGCCTGCGCAGCACTGGGAGTCGGTGTACTTCACGATGGAGAGACACAGGAGCAAGGCGGGCAGGCAGGGGGGATGAGTATCTGCATGGATCATTATTGTGCAGACGAGAGGCTGATCCTCGGAGCCCATGTTGTGCCGGGACACTGGCTGCTTCAGGGGGGAACTACAGGAGGCGGCGGTGTCATGCGCTGGCTGGAAAAGGAATTTGGAGACTGGGAACGAGAGGAAGGAAAGCGAAGGGGCGTCAGCTCTCTGGATCTGATGAACGAAGAGGCAAAAGTAATTCCGGCGGGTAGTGACGGAGTTGTATTTCTTCCGTATATGTCCGGAGAACGTTCTCCGATCTGGGATCCGGATGCGAAAGGTGTTTACTACGGATTGGATTTCAGCAAGAAAAAAGGGCATCTGATCCGGGCTGCGATGGAAGGAACTGCCTATGCACTGAAGCACAATCTGGAAGCGGCAGAAGAAGCAGGAGCAAAAGTGGAAGTGTTAAAAGCAATGGGAGGAGCAGCAAATTCACACCTCTGGACACAGATCAAATCCGATGTGACCGGAAAAACCATGGAAGTCCCCTCATCAGATACTGCAACCACATTGGGAGCGGCACTTCTTGCAGGAGTCGGAGTAGGAATGTATGAAAGCTTTGAAGAAGCGGTGGAGAAGACCGTCAATAAAGGAAGAGTTCATACGCCGAATGTGGAGCATAAGGAAATCCACGAAAAGAATTATGAGACATACAGAGCTCTGTATGAACAATTAAAAAGTCTGATGAAAAAGACAGGAGGAAAGAAACAATGAAAGCAGCAGTAGTTTGTGCAAATGAAGATGTACAGTATCTGGATTATGAAGAGCCGATTCCGGGACCCGGAGAAGTGAAGGTTAAGGTTCGGGCATCCGGAATCTGCGGTTCGGATATTCCGAGAGTGCTTCACAATGGAGTACACTTTTATCCGATCGTACTTGGACATGAATTCTCCGGAGATGTTGTGGAGATCGGAGAAGGTGTCACAAAGGTAAAAGTCGGAGACAGAGTATCCGGTGCACCGTTAAAGCCTTGTATGAAATGTGATGACTGCCAGAAAGGAAACTTTTCCCTCTGCAAGCATTATAGCTTTATCGGATCCAGAGAACAGGGAAGCAATGCAGATTATGTGGTGATTCCGGAACAAAATGCAGTTGTCTATGATTCTTCGATCTCCTATGAGCAGGCCGCTATGTTCGAGCCTTCTACAGTTGCCCTTCACGGATTGTTACAGAACGAGTATCAGGGAGGGCAGTATGTTGCTGTGTTAGGCGGTGGAACGATCGGAATGTTCACCATGCAGTGGGCAAAGATTTTCGGCTCCAGAAAAGTTGTGGTATTTGACATCAGCGAGGAGCGTCTGGAACTGGCAAAACGTCTGGGTGCAGATGCAGTCATCAATACAACGAAAGAAAATTATATGCAGGAAGCAATGGCACTTACCGGGAAAAAGGGATATGGCTATGTGTTCGAGACGGCAGGACAGATCCCGACTATGCATATGGCATTTGAACTTGCGGGCAATAAAGCAAATGTCTGCTTTATCGGAACACCACATGCAGAGCTTACATTCACACCGGCAATGTGGGAGAATATGAACCGGAAAGAGTTCCACCTGACCGGTTCCTGGATGTCTTACAGTGCACCGTTTCCGGGAAAAGAGTGGGAGCTGACCGCACATTATTTTGCAACCGGACAGTTAAAATTCGATCCGGGATTTATCTACAAAAAAGTTCCGATGAGTCAGGCACAGGAGGCATTTCAGATGTTCAAGACGCCGGGACTGGTCAAAGGAAAAGTGTTACTTGTAAACGAATCGTAAATGAGTGGGGAGATAGTTGTAAGATGATACTGACCGTGACATTAAACGCAGCAATTGATAAACGCTACGTGGTAGAAAAATTCTGTCTGGGGGAAGTGAACCGCGTGAAAGAGTGCGTATATACTCCGGGCGGAAAAGGATTGAACGTTTCAAAACCTGCGGCGATTGCAGGAGAAGAGGTAATTGCCACCGGCTTTGTAGGAGGACATGCGGGAAATTATATTGAGGAGGCGTTAAAGCCTTTCGGAATTCAAAGTGAGTTTTATCATCTGGACGAGGAGAGTCGTTCCTGTATCAATATCTGGGATGAGACGAATCGTGTGCAGACAGAATTTCTGGAACCGGGGTTTACAGTAACAGAAGAGCAGTTTCAGGGATTCTTAAAGAAATTTCGAAATCTGGTAAAACAGGCAGATGTGATAGCAATGTCCGGAAGTGTGCCAAAAGGACTGGATGGAAGCGCGTATCAGCGTCTGGTGGAAATCTGCAGAGAGGAAAAGCGGAATGTGATTCTGGATACAAGCGGCGCATTGCTTACCATGGGAATTGAAGCAAAACCGACAATGATCAAACCGAATCTGGATGAGATCCGGATGTTGACAGGCACGTCCTGTGACAGCCTGGAGGAAATGATCGAGGCAGCAAAGCAGATTCATGAAGGCGGAGTGGAGATCGTGGCAGTTTCGCTTGGCGCAGAGGGATCCTTTGTGGTGTGTGAAGAAGGGATTTATCAGGCGCAGGTTCCGAAAATCGATGCAGTCAATACCGTGGGATGCGGGGATTCCATGATTGCCGGATTTGCAGTCGGAATGAGTCAGAAGATTTCCGTGGAAGGAAGTTTAAGACTTGCAAGCGCGATTTCAGCGGCAGCTGCACTTCGAGAAGAAACCGGATTTTTTGTAAAAGAAGATATGGAACGCATTTTTAAAGAGGTAAAAATAACAAAGTTAAAATAAAGAAAGCGAGGGAGAAAACATGGCAGAAATGATTCAGCCGGCAATGGTGCCGAAAGTAAAATTGTATACAGGAGAAGAAATCCCATGTGTGGGAATGGGGACATTTGGTTCTGACCGTTTTACACCGGAGCAGGTGTCAAATGCAGTGGCAGGAGCAATCCGCTGCGGATACCGTATGTTTGACTGTGCGGCATGTTATGGAAATGAAGATCAGATTGGAGAGGTATTCCATGCGGCCTTTGAAGAGGGTGTGGTAGAACGGAAAGATTTATTTATCATGACAAAAGTATGGAATGATATGCATGAGAGAGTAGAGGAATCCTGCAGAAAAAGCATTCAGGACCTACAGTGTGACTACATTGATTTGTTCTTTATTCACTGGCCATTCCCGAACTACCATGCACCGGGATGTGATGTGGATTCCAGAAATCCGAATTCCAGACCATTCTCTGTGGAAGAATTTATGAATACATACAGACAGTGTGAAGAACTGGTGAGAAAAGGACTGATCCGCCACATTGGAATTTCCAATATGACCATTCCGAAGATGGAGGCAGTACTGCCGCTTATGGAAATTATGCCGTCTGCCTGTGAATCCGAGATGCATGTGTGCTTCCAGCAGAAGGAAATCTTTGATTATCTGACGGAACATAAGATCCAGCCGATCGGATTCATGCCGCTTGGTTCCCCACAGAGACCGGAGAGAGATAAGTGTCCGGAAGATGTAGCAGACCTGCAGACACCTGAGATGCAGGAAATTGCAAAGGCACATGGCTGTCATCCGGCGCTGATCGCTTTAAAATGGGCACATCAGAGAGGACAGATTCCGATTCCGTTCTCTGTTCATGAAGCAGAATATGTAAGTAACCTGAAAGCGATGATAGAAGATCCGCTGACCGAAGAAGAAATGCAGAAGATCGCAACACTGGAGAGAAACAACCGTCTTGTAAAAGGACAGGTATTCTTGTGGGAAGGCGCAAAAGACTGGCACGATCTCTGGGATGAAGAAGGAAAAATTGTAACGTTGTAAAGCTGTAAATAAGTAGAAAGGCATGCTGTATGGTATGTCTTTTTACTTATTTAAGGCAGATTGCTATTTTAAACAGAAAAAAATTCGGTTAAAATAGAAGTACATATGAAAAAGGAGATTAACTATGTACATTTTATATAATAGACTCATCACTGCATTGAATGAGAAAAAACCGGATTCTACAGAATTTTATATTGCCAAAATGATGATCTGGAATTTATGGGAGCTTCCAAGAATGTCGATCAGTGATGTGGCAAAGATGTGTGCTGTTTCAAAGTCAACGATTTCCAAGTTTGTCAGAGACATTGGTTTTGAAGATTATTTAGATTTTAAACTGGAAGCAGTACGGCAGGGGAAGAAGGAAATTTATAATAGCAATGGAAAATGTAATATCACAGATTATATTCGGGGGCATGGCATATGGGAATATGAAAAAATTTTGTCAGAAGATATTAGATCTGTATTGTTTGGAATAGAGGAAGATCAGTTAAAACGTCTGGCGGTGGATTTGCATGAATACAAACACCTGGCAGCGTTTGGAATCAGTTATTCAGAATCTGCGGCGATCAATTTGCAGCATAAAATGCATTATTACCATAAGTTTTTGTATACGACAATGAATGACAGACAGCAGGAAAACTATATCGAATCAGCGGATGAGGAGACATTGATCTTTATTTTTTCGAATTCAGGAAAATACATCACTGAATATCAGAATCGTGAAGGGCGGCCGCCAAAGTATAGTTTTGATAAGACGAAAGCCAAAATCGTGCTGGTTACATCGAATGAACAAATGTTGGTTGATAAAAGAGTAGATGAGTGTGTGTTGTTTCGATATGCAGACTGTGTCCAAAATCATCCAATCCTGTATCAGGTGTTCATAGAACGACTATTATACAGTTATGAAGAGTTATATGGTACTTCAGAAGGTATGAATACAAAATAAAAGAGGTTAAAAACAGAGGGTTTAAAGTTTCCAAAATTCGAACTTTTAAAAATCTCTGTTTTTTTTATTATAATGATAGTAACAAATAGAGCTTTATTTGAGAAGAAAAAGGAGGAGTCTATGGGAAATATTTATTTCCGGAAAGAGGCGGAAGAATGGAACCAGGCGTTTCCAATTGGGAATGGATTTCTTGGAGCAATGGTGTTCGGAAATGTTGCAAAAGAGCGGATACAGGTGAATGAGGATTCCGTATGGTCAGGCGGATTTTCAAATCGGGTTAATCCTGATGCAGGAAGATATCTTGAAAAAATCAGAGAATGTTTATTTGAAGGAAACGTTCAGGAAGCAGAGAAACTGGCAGAACAAAGTATGTATGCTACAAGTCCTAATATGCGGGTGTACCAGCCGTTAGGAGATATCTGGATTCGTTTTATGGATCAGGAAGCAGAGCGAAAACTGGCTCGGGATGAAAGTGGACTGCCATATTTAAAGGAATCTGCAGCAGAAGTGGAAGCATATCAGAGAATATTGAATTTAGAACAGGCAGTTGGAAAGATTGAATACTGTGTGGGAAGAACAAAATGGAATCGTGAATTTTTTGCCTCAAATCCGGCAAAAGTGGCTATGTACAGTATTTGTGCAGAAAGTGGAGAGGACATTAACCTTGAGATATCTGCAACCAGAAAAGACAATCGATCAGGTCGCGGAGTATCCTTCTGTGATCGGATTCTGGCAGAGGAAAATCAGTACATCTGGCTGGAAGGATCATCCGGAGGAAGGGAAGGAATTGGATTTGCCATGGGAGTTCGAGTTTGTTCCTGTGGGGGAAGGCAATATCAGATGGGAAGCCGTATTATTGTAGAAAAGGCAAGAAAAGTTCTGATCTGTTTTACGGGAAGAACGACATTTCGATCTGCAGAACCGAAACAATGGTGCAGAGAGCATCTGGCTTCATTATCTCTGGACACGTATGCAGAGAGAAAAAGAGAGCATATTCAGGATTATCAAACATACTTTAATGCCAGTCGTCTCACTTTCAGACAGGAAATGAATCTGGATAATCTCACAACACCAGAAAGATTAAAAAGAATCCGGGAAGGACATCATGATATCGGGCTGGTGAATCTGTATTATGATTTTGCAAGATATCTATTGATCAGTTCCAGCAGAGAGGGTAGCCTTCCGGCAAATTTGCAGGGAATCTGGAATGAAGAATTTGAACCCATGTGGGGAAGCAAATATACTATAAACATCAATATTCAGATGAATTACTGGATGGCGGAAAAAACAGGATTGCAGGCATTACACCTTCCGCTTCTGGAGCATTTGAAGCGTATGCATCCAAGGGGAAAAGAGGTGGCGGCATCCATGTATCATGTAGAGGGATTTTGCTGTCATCACAATACTGACATATGGGGGGATTGTGCACCACAGGATTATCATACCAGCTCTACGATATGGCCGATGGGCGGAGCCTGGCTGTGTCTGCATATATATGAACATTATCAGTATACAAAAGATAAGGGATTTTTGGAGGAATATTTTCCGATTTTAAAAGACAGTGTACAGTTTTTTATGAATTATATGGTTCAGAATTCAGATGGAAAGTGGGTGACAGGACCATCTAGTTCTCCGGAAAATATTTACATCACGGCTAAGAATCAGTATGGATGTCTTTGTATGGGACCAACCATGGATATTGAAATTGTAAGAGAATTATTCAGTAATTATCTGAAAACGGTAGAGATTTTGGAAAAAGAGGAACCATTAACAGGGCTGGTAAAAGACCGGATAGAAAATCTGCCGAAATTAAAAGTTGGAAAATATGGTCAGATTCAGGAGTGGGATCAGGATTACGAAGAATTGGAAGTGGGACACCGTCATATTTCACAGTTGTTTGCTTTGTATCCTGCACAGCAGATCCGGAAAGACCAGACTCCGAAGCTGGCACAAGCAGCAGAAAAAACATTGGATCGACGTCTGGAAAATGGCGGAGGTCATACAGGATGGAGTAAAGCGTGGATTATCCTGTTTTTTGCAAGACTGTGGAAGAAGGAAAAAGCATATCAAAATCTTCAAGAATTATTGGCAGAGGCAACTTTAGACAATCTTTTGGATAACCATCCACCGTTTCAGATTGATGGAAATTTTGGAGGAGCCTGTGGGATATTGGAAATGATCGTACAGGACTACCAGGATGTTGTTTATCTTTTACCTGCTTTGCCGCAGGAGATGCCGGATGGAAATGTTAGTGGAATCCGAACAAAAAGTGGCTTTATTCTAAACATGGAGTGGAGCGGATGCCGTGTAAAAAGCGTAGAAGTAGAATCTGTTCATGGAACGCAGATTACAATTGTAAATGAAACATTAGAATCAAGAAAAATCAGATGTGAAAAAGGCGAAAAGAAAGTGATTGTATTCGAATGAAAAGAGAGGGATCGAGATGAAATATGAAAAAATGGTCAGAGAGATTGTAGAGGCAATCGGTGGGAAAGAAAATATTCTCAATGTATATCATTGTGCAACAAGGCTTCGGTTTCAGTTGAAGCAGGAGGACACAATTCAAGACGAAACAGTAAAAAACATAGAAGGTGTGCTTTCCGTCGTAAAAGGCGGGGGTCAGTATCAGATTGTGATTGGACGTCATGTGGGTGATGTATATCAGGAATTACTATCTGTGTATGATATGCAGAAAGAAGAAAGCGGATTAAAAGATGCAAAAGAATTTAAAGAGGAAATGAAAGATAAGAAAATCTCAAGCCGGTTTATCGATACGATTTCAGGAGTCTTTACTCCGATTTTAAATCTGTTGATCGCAACTGGAATTATTAAATGTTTCCTGGCACTTATGACTGCGACCGGTTTGATGGATGCAACGGCAGGAACCTATCAGATCCTTTCCATTGCAGGGGATTGCTTTTTCTACTTTATGCCCGTCTTTTTAGGATATACGGCAATGAAAAAATTCGGTGGGACTCCGTTTGTTGGAATGGCTATCGGTGCAGCTCTTGTGTACCCGTCTATTGCGGTCATTATGGGAGGTGAGCCACTGTATACCCTTTTTGCAGGAACGATTTTTGAGTCACCGGTATATGTTACATTTTTGGGGATTCCAGTGATTCTGATGAATTATGCAAGCTCTGTGATTCCGGTTGTATTAGTCTGCTTTTTTGCGGCAAAGCTGGAACGATTTTTGGATCGTTGTATTCCACAGTTGGTGAAGGCATTTGTCGTACCAATGCTTACAATTTTGGGCGGTGTTGTTCTGGGACTTCTGGTATTGGGACCGATTGCAACATTCGCAAGTAATTTGTTGGGAGCTCTGATGGGATTTCTCTTTGAAATTAACTCTACAATCTGTGGATTTCTTTATGGAGCATTGATTCAGGTATGTGTGATGTTTGGGGTGCACTGGGGATTTGTTGCACTGAACGTCAATAATATGGCAACTCTCGGATATGACGCGATTACGATCGCAGGACTTGCTTCTGCGTTTGCACAGGCAGGGGTGGTTCTGATGATCATGCTCAAAACAAAAAATAAAAAATTAAAAGGAGTATGTGGCCCTGCGATTATTTCGGCAATGTTTGGAATTACAGAGCCTGCAATTTATGGGGTAACTTTGCAGTTTAAGCGTCCGTTTATCCTTGCTTGTCTGGCTTCCGGTATTGGGGGTGCGATTATCGGATTTGGAGGAGTAAAACAGTACTCAGCAGGAACCAATGGAATTTTTGGATGGTTACAAGTCATCAACCCACAGACAGGATTTGATTCCACAGTAGTTGCAGCAATTATTGCATGTATAGCAAGTTTTGTATCAGCAGTAGTACTTATGAAAATATTTGATAAAAAACTGGGAATCGATCATATTTAGCGTTTCTTTCAGGCATGGAAAGAGTCGGTGCAGATATATCTGGCATCGACTTTTTCTATGTATAAAAGAAAATCTCTGCCGAAATTTCTACTTTCACAATACAGTGCTTTGTTGTATACTAGGCGTAGGAATTTCTGTGTTTTTGACAGGAGTCATAGGTGGGAGGATACAAAAGTGTATAAAGTGTTATTGGTCGATGATGAAATCCTCGTCCGTGAAGCAATCAGCGCGAAGATAGAATGGGGACATCTTGGGTTTGAACTGGTAGGTGATTGCGAAAATGGAAAAGCAGCGATTGAATTTTTAAAGGAAAATCCTGTGGATGTGGTGTTGACGGATATTTGTATGCCATATCTGGACGGAATGGGGCTTAGTAAATATATTTATGAAAATATGCCGCAGACAAGAATCATTATTTTCAGCGGTTACAGTGATTTTGAATATGCAAAGCAGGCAATTCAGTATAAAGTCGCAGAGTACTTGCTGAAGCCTGTGACGGCAAAGGAGCTGACAGAGGTACTGACCAGGATCAGGGAAAAACTGGACAGTGAGAGAACGGAGGAGGAGCGGATCGATGCGCTTCAAAAAGCATATCGGACCTATACAAAGAATGAGGCATTGATTATTTCCAAAACCTTGTCCAGGCTGCTGCAGGGAACGCAGGCGATTGAGACGAGTATGGAAGAATTAAAAGAATTCGGAATTGAACTGGGAGGTGCGTTTTACCGTGTTGTGACGACAGATATCGATGTATATTCCAGTTTGTATGATACAAATGATGAACTGAAAAAAGAGAGTGCACTCATGTCGTTTGTGGTGGAAAATATCAGCAATGAGATCGTCAGTGATCACAATGCCGGAATTGCATATCGGGATTCGGACAGCAGAGTCTGTATGCTGTTATGGAGCGATAACCCAAAAGAATTTTCGCAGGAGATTCAAGTGATCTGCAGAGAGATTCAAAAGACAGTGAAAGAGGCCATGCAGTTGAGCGTTTCTATCGGAATCGGATTCTGTGTGGAAAAGCTGGAAGAACTGCCGAAATCCTATGAGTCTGCAGTGGCGACCTTAAAATACCGGTATACAAAAGGTAGCGGACAGGTATATGACTGTGAATCTCCGATGAGTTGCGGAAATCTTCTGGAGCTGGAACAGGACTTTAAAGATATTGAGGAGGCAGCGAAGAACCAGCAGAGTGAAGAGCTTATGGATATTCTGGATCATGTGGAAAAATGGATCAGTCATGGATATGTGACAAGAAACCAGGCTGTATCATGGCTCCGGCAGATCATGATGATCATTTACGGCGTGGTACGCAGAGCCAATGAAGATTTTCAGATGGATGAGCGTGATATCGGAGATGTGATGGAGTCCAGAAGCTTTACCAATGCCATGGAAAAGGTGAGAGCGTATGTTAAGCGTGCCATGGAAGCAATGGAGATGGCAGGGCAGTCCAGCGGAGAGCGCTGGGCAAGACTTGCACTTGAATACCTTAAGAAAAATTACGGCAATCCGTCTTTGAGCTTGAATGATGTATGCGAACATCTGAACATTAGCACAAGCCGTTTCAGCAGTGTATTCAAAGAAGCGACGGGAAAGACATTTACAGAAGCTTTAAATGGAATCAGGATGGATTGGGCAAAGCAGCTGTTACGTGAGACCAGCCTGAAAAATTATGAGATCGCAGAAAAAGTAGGATTTAGTGATCCGCACTATTTCAGCATTGCATTTAAAAAGAGCACGGGACTGACTCCAAAAGAGTATTCCAGGGAGAAGTAAGTGATGAAAAAGCGTGAGATGACGATATTTGGAAGATTTAAGAGTATACGGGACGCGATGATGCTCTCTTTTTCTGTGTTGGTGGTAGTTGCGGTTCTGATCTTTCTTCTGATCGCCATGAATTTCACAAAAAAAACAATATACGAGAATTCCAGAACTTCGACGTCTCAGCTGATCAGTCAGGTGAATTATGATATCGATTCCTATATAGACTATATGGAAAATATTTCCTGGGTGGCGGCAAGTGGAAGTGATCTGTCGCGTTATTTATTTAATCAGGAGCAGACGCCTGAGGAAAAGGAGGCTGCGAAAGAGCGGATCCTGACGCAGTTTACTACGATTCTGGAAAGCCGTTCTGATATTTACAATGTTGCGGCTGTTGCAGATAACGGAGAAGCTTTGATCAATTCAGGAGCGGATCGTCTCAATAAGTATGTGGATGTCCGGCAGCAGAGCTGGTATCAGGCGGCGATCCATTCACCGACCGGGATCGCGGTGTCATCTTCTCATGTGCAGAATGCGATCGCAGGCAGCTATCACTGGGTGATCACCTTAAGCCGTGCGATTGTGAATGAGCAGACAGGAGAACGCGAGGGGGTATTTTTTGTCGACTTAAATTACAGTGCGATCAGCAGTCTTTGCAGCAATACATCCATTGGAAGCAAGGGATATATTTTTATTCTGGATGAAAAAGGCAGTATGATCTACCATCCGCAGCAGCAGCTGATCTATGGTGGATTAAAAGAAGAACGGATCGAGGATATCCTGGCTTCAAAAGGGGATTTTCTGGAGACAGAGGAAGGTGAAGACAGTAAGCTTTATACGATGTCAAAATCTGAGAAGACGGGATGGACAGTGGTAGGGGCATCTTATGTGACGGAATTGATGAAAAACAATCGGCAGGCACAGATGTTGTATCTTCTGGCAGCAGCAGGGATTCTGATCGGTGTCATTCTGATTTCCAGCTTCATTTCCAGCGAGATCACCAAACCATTGAGACGCTTAAGGGATTCGATGAGTCTGGTGGAAAAGGGGGATTTTGAACAGGCCAGTGTGGAAATCACGGCAGAAAATGAGATTGGAAGTCTTAGCAAATCGTTCAATGCCATGACGCAAAAGATCCATGCATTGATGGAACAGAATATCTATGAGCAGAAGCAGAAACGAAAGAGTGAGATGAAAGCCCTGCAGGCGCAGATTAATCCACACTTTCTTTATAATACACTGGATTCTATCATCTGGATGTCAGAGGCAGGAGAAAATGATCAGGTCGTATTGATGACATCGGCTCTGGCAAAGCTGCTCAGACAGAGTATCAGCAACGACAGAGAGCAGATCACGGTGGCAGAAGAAATCGATTATGTGCGAAGCTATCTGACAATCCAGAAGATGCGTTATAAAGATAAGCTGGAGTATACGATTGACGTGGAAGAGCGGATCCTGGATGTTTGGATCATTAAATTTGTACTTCAGCCATTGGTGGAAAACGCAATCTATCATGGTCTGAAATATAAAGAGACCAAAGGAAATCTGGATATTCGCGGTTACAGAAGAGGCAATCGTGTCTGTCTGGTCGTTGCAGATGACGGGGCCGGAATGGAAGAGTCGGAATTGGAACATATTCTGGAGAAAAAAGAGAAAAAGACCAAGTCAAATGGGGTAGGGGTATATAATGTGCAGAAACGGCTGCAGCTCTATTACGGGGCAGAATATGGGATTTCTTATATCAGCAGAAAAGGCGAGGGGACGGTTGCGACCGTGACGATCCCTCTTGATGGAGGAAAAAGCAATGAAGAGACGGGCAGGTAAAAGACTGATTGGGGTAATGACGGCCGGATTTGTGCTTTTGATCCTGATTCTGATCACAATCGGTGTGCTTCAGGACAGCTCTCAAAATAAGCGGACTTATAAGATCATCATGGTTCCTAAGACCATTGATGAATCCAATGATTTCTGGACCGGGCTGATCGAAGGAGCAAAGCTGGGAGCAGAAGAGTTTGGCTGTGAGATCGAGGTGGTTGGAAGTGATTCAGAGGATGATTATGAAGGGCAGAACCGGCTGATTGAAGAGAGTATCAAGAAGAATCCGGATGCGTTTCTGATTGCGCCATGCAGTTATACACATACGACAGAAGCGGTTCAGGAGGCGATCAATGCCGGTATTAAAGTAATCCTGGTGGATTCTGTGATCGACAAAGAAATTGCCAACGGAGTGGTTGCGACCGATAATTTTAAAGCAGGGAAAGAACTGGGAACATTTGCAAAAACAATTTTAAAACCGGATTCAAAGATCGGAGTTGTGGCGCATGTAAAAGGAAGCTCCACAGCGACAGAAAGAGAGGATGGGATCAGAGAAGGTCTGGGAGAGGATCAAAATCGGATTCAGGATATTGTCTATTGTAATTCTTCTTACGATCTTGCAAGCGATCTGACAGAAAAAATGTTAAAAGAACGGCCGGAGATTGATGTTGTGATTGGAACGAATGAATATTCAGCAGTCGGCGCTGCCCGCGGCGTCAAAAAAATGGGGATGGAAGATCAGGTTAAGGTTGTTGGATTTGACAACTCCGTGGAGCAGATCCAGCTTTTGGAAGCCGGAGTCTTTCAGGGGATCGTGATCCAGAAACCATTTAATATCGGATATCTGGGGGTGGAACAGGCAGTAAAAGCAATTGAAGGCTATCCGATGGAATATAATCTGGATTCCGGCTGTAAGCTGATCACCAAAGAGAATATGTATGAAGAGGAAAATCAAAGACTTTTATACCCGTTTTCCGGTCAACAGTAAGCGAAAAAGGTGAAAAGGTTACACTACCGTGTGAAATATTACCCGGTGGTGTAATTTTTTAACCTTTTTTAGGAAGATTTTCAATTTCAATCAGGAAAAAGAAAGACTATACTATATATAAATCTTAGTTCTGAAGTCACGGGTTCGAAAGTTGATCTCGATTCTGACACTACGAAAAGTATGAAATCTGGGGTTCATGTTTTCCAAGTATTGCAGCGGGCGCCTGAAGGAGTCGAAGCAGACACGGGGCGGTGGCGCAGAACAGCGAGATAGGAAATGATTCCGTATTTAGAACAGACGGAACAAAAGAAGTAGGAGGACGAAAAGTGGAAAAGATTAAACAAAATCCTTTTGTAAAAAAGGTAGGGTTTAACAGAATCGTGTTATGCTTTGTATTACTTCTGATGTATGCTTTCTTCTGCGCACTGACACAGGGAAGTTTCTTCGGGATTGAACGTATTCTGAACACCCTCAATTATGTATATTTTCTGGGGTTCTTATCATTGGGAGTTACCTTTGTAATCGCAACAGGAGGAATTGATTTCTCCATCGGACCGGTTATGTTCTGTTGTGCATTGATTTCAGGTTACTGCTTCACATCGCATGGAATGCCGATGCCGGTAGCGCTGATCCTCAGCATTGTGATCGGACTGATCTTCGGTATCTTTAACGGGTATCTGGTAGCATACTGGTCAGTACCTTCATTCATTACTTCTATGGCAAGTATGAATATTTCAAAAGGTGTTGCATCTGTATTCACAAAGACACAGTCAGTCAGCTGGCCTCAGGAGATGCAGGAAGGCGGATGGTTTAGAAATATCATCAGCTTCAACGGAATTCCGGTAGGTCTGATCATTTTCCTCGCAGTGGCAGTTGTCTGTGCGATCCTGTTAAATAAAACAAAACTTGGACGTTACATCTTATGTCTTGGAAGCAACAAAGAAGCAGTAAGACTTTCCGGTGTAAATGTAAAAAAATGGGAAATGTCTGCATATATTATCTGTGGAATCCTGGTTGGTATTTCAGCAATCTTCTTCACAGCAGCTTATACAACTGTTCAGCCTGGATATGGTGATCAGTACAACAATGAGGCAATTGCAGGATGTGTAATGGGTGGTACATCCATGGCAGGTGGACTTGCTTCTATCAGCGGTACAGTAATCGGTGTATTCATCATCGCATTGCTTCAGGAAGGTATTCTTGCTCTTGGCTTTACAAAAGATTATCAGCTTATCATCACAGGTCTTATCGTTATCGTCGCAGTATTCAGTGACGTTGTTGCAAGACGCAGAAAGAACTAATCGTGATACATAATAATTGAGAGAAGAAGTGAAATAGAAAGGCAAGGGTAATAAAATGGGTGAAGTTATATTAACGATGAAAGGAATCGACAAGTCTTTCCCTGGTGTTCATGCACTGGATCACGTAGATCTGGAAGTCAGAAAAGGTGAAGTCCTTGCTCTGATGGGAGAGAACGGTGCCGGAAAGTCAACCTTGATGAAGGTCCTTACAGGTATTTATAAAAAAGATTCCGGAACTATTACATATGAAGGAAAAGAAGTAGAGTTTGCAAATACAAGAGAGGCTCAGGACAGTGGTATCGTCATCGTACACCAGGAGCTGAACATGCTTGGTCATCTTACAGTGGCACAGAACATCTTCATCGGAAGAGAGTTCAAAAAAGGTGTTCGCATCGATGATAAGAAGATGAATGAAGAAGCAAAAAAACTGTTTGACAGAATGCATATCGACATTGATCCAAGAGAGACAATGAATCATCTGACAGTTGGTAAACAGCAGATGTGTGAGATTGCAAAAGCAATTTCTCATGATGCGAAAGTCATTATCTTTGACGAGCCTTCTGCAGCGTTGACAGAGACAGAGATTCAGGAAATGTTTAAGATCATCAATGACTTGAAGGCAAAAGGAATCGGTATTATTTATATTTCTCACCGTATGGATGAAATCAAGGTTATCACAGACCGTGTAACAGTTATGCGTGATGGTACTTATGTAGGAACATTGATCACAAAAGACTGTACAAAAGATGATATCATCAACATGATGGTTGGACGTGTTATTTATGAAGATCCAAAGACACAGAATATGGTACCAAAGGATGCTCCGGTTGTATTAAAAGTCGATCATCTGAATGCTGGAAAGATGGTAAAAGATGTCAGCTTCGAACTGCATAAAGGTGAAATCCTCGGATTCTCCGGATTGATGGGTGCAGGACGTACAGAAACTGCCCGCGCACTGTTTGGAGCAGATCCGATTGACAGTGGTGACATTTATATCAATGGTAAAAAAGTTGATATTAAGAGTCCGGAAGATGCGGTTAGAAACGGTATTGGATATCTTTCAGAAGATAGAAAGAGATACGGAATTGTTGTACAGAAATCTGTTGCAGAAAACACTTCTATGGCAACTATGGAACAGTTTATGAAGGGAATCTTCATCGACAAGAAGAAAGAAAAAGAAGTGGCTCAGCAGTACGTAGATTCACTGGCTACAAAAACACCAAACGTAGATCAGTTGGTTGTGAATCTGTCAGGTGGTAACCAGCAGAAAGTCGTTATTGCAAAATGGCTGACAAGAGACTGTGATATCCTGATTTTCGATGAGCCTACCAGAGGTATCGACGTTGGAGCGAAAAACGAAATCTATAAACTGATGAATCAGCTGGCAGAGCAGGGCAAAGCCATTATTATGATTTCCTCTGAAATGACTGAGATCTTACGTATGAGTGATAGAATCGTCGTAATGTGTGAAGGAAAGAAAACTGGTGAGCTGGATATTTCCGAGGCTACACAGGAAAATATCATGAACATGGCTACACGAGAGATAGAGTAGGAGGAAGTAAAAATGGCAAATAAGACAACAAAGACGGCTGGCACAAACAAGTCGTTCATTGACAGAATGGGAGGACAGAAATTTATCGTTTTCCTGATCGTGATCGCAATGTTCATCTTCTTTTGTGCAATGAGTCCGGGATTTAGAAAATATACAACGTTTGTAAGTATTCTGGATTATTCTTACTACATTGCGTTGATGGCAATCGGAGTTGCATTCCCGCTGATGACAGGTGGTGTAGACCTTTCCATCGGTACAGGACTGATCTGTTATTCGCTGGTAGGCGGATACCTGATCGTACATCAGGGATGGCCGACCGCAGCAGGTATGCTGGTAAGTATTTTAATGGGTGTTGCAATCGGAGTTCTCAACGGAGTTTTAATCGCGATCATGGATCTTCCGGCTTTCCTGGCAACCTTATGTACATCGATGATCGCCAGAGGTATTGGAGCAATCGTAGTAGGTGGATTTGGTATTCCTTGGCCGGTAGCAGGATCACCGGAAGGATGGTTCAGAAACATCTTTAAGATTAAAACAGATGGTATGAACATTCCAATCGGATTTTTATGGATCATCTTACTTGTAATCCTTATGACATTCGTATTGAACCATACAAAAATCGGACGTTACACACTGGCAATCGGAAGTAACAAAGAAGCAACAAGACTCTCAGGAGTTAATGTTAAATTTTACCACATCATGGCATATGTGATCTGTGGATTCTTTGCAGGGCTGGCAGCAATTTCCTATTCTGCGATCTTTGCAACAGTTCAGCCGGGTAGTGGAGCAGGATTTGAGCTGGAGGCGATCGGTGGAGCGATCATCGGTGGCGTATCCATGACAGGTGGTGTGGGAAGCATCACTGGTACACTTGCAGGTGTATTCGTAATCTGTCTGTTAAAGACAGGACTTCCATTCATCGGACTGACAGCAAACTGGCAGCAGATCATCACAGGTCTGGTATTGATCGCAGCTGTATTGATCGATATCTTCAAGAGAAAGAAGGAAGCAGCTTAATTTGTGTCAGATTGAAAAGATAGATAGCAGACCGGCGTCGGGAATCTGGGGATTCCCCCGGCTGTTACTATAGAAAAGAGGAGGCTGCACCTCGGCTTGCAGTCAGAAAACATATCTTAGGAGGATAAGAACTATGAAAAAGAAAGTTTTAGCAGTGTTACTTGGCGGATGTATGGTAGCAGGATTGTTAGCAGGATGTGGCGGCGGAGGAGACGACGCTAAGACATCTGATGATGGAAGCAAGGATTCCGGAAAGAGCGGCGGATATAACTTCGAAGTTGTTGTAAAGAGCTTCCAGTCTACATACTGGCAGGCAGCGAAACAGGGTATCGATACAGCAGCAAAAGAGCTTAATGTAAAATGTAATACAACAGGACCAAACGCTGAGTCTGATATTGCTGATCAGGTAACAATGTTGAACAACGCAATTAACAAAGCTCCAGACGGAATCGCACTGGCAGCTTGTGACCAGAGTTCTGTTATCAAATCTCTGCAGACAGCACTGGATAAGAAAATCCCTGTAGTTTGCTTCGATACAGGTGTAGCAGATGCTCCGGAAGGATCTGTATATGCAACAGTTGTTACTAACAACGAAGAAGCTGGTGGAATCGCAGCAGAAAAAATGTATGAAGCACTGAAAGATCAGATTGCAGATGCAAAAGATACTGTACGAATCGGTGAAGTTAACCAGGATGCTACATCTGGAAACATTACAGGACGTGGTATGGGATTCATCAACAAATTCAAAGAACTTGCTGAAGCTGACGGAAAGAAAGTTGCAGTAGTTGGAAATGAATACTATGTAAACCTTGTTGAGAACAACGCAAAAGAAGCTGATGCTGATATCATCATCGAAGTAGCTGTACCTGCACAGACAACAGTAGAACTGTCTGCTACAGAAGCTTCTAACATCATGAACAAAAAAGATACAATCGCAATGTTCGGTTCTAACCAGGTAACAGCAGAAGGTCTTCTGACAGCAAACCAGAACCTGGATGTACTTGGATCAGGAGATGGAAAGATCCTTGGTGTAGGATTTGATGCTGGTTCAACACAGAAAGCAGCTGTAAAAGACGGAACATTACTTGGATCTGTAACACAGGCTCCAGTAGATCAGGGAAGAATCGCTATTGAGACTCTGAATGACATCTGCGAAGGAAAAGAAGTAAAAGACGTAGAGACAGCTTGTTACTGGTACGATGCAGAAACAATGGAAGATGCAGAAATCGCACCAAACCTTTACGACTAATCTTTTGCTGATCAAACAGTAAAAAGTGATATCTAAGGAGAAACCGGGGGTTTTCCCGGTTTCTTTTTATGAAAGACAAACACTCAGGAGGAACACACATATGCTCAATGGAATAGAAACTATTTTTGATAATACAACCCAAATGCTTCGGCATTTAAAGAAAAAATCATTTGAAAAAAATACACAGGATTTTATCGATTCCTACGGACATTATTTCCGGGAAATGACAGAATATGTGGACAGTATTTCCGATAAAGAGCGGGCAGCAGAAGAAATTGCAGATACACTGATAAATCGTGTAGAGAAGAAGTTTGCTTCGAAAAAAGGAAAAATTGATTCCAGAACACAGGTAGATCTGAATTTCTTTATGATCTATTATGTTTTTCCTACAATTTTGGGGACTGAGCACGAGTATGCGAAACTGATCGCTGACAGCATCTGCAGTGCATGGGGAAAACGGTTTAAAGAAAGTCAGATTCAGTATACAGATTATGATACATTGTACGGATCATTCAGGGAAAAGATTTTTGGTATTTTTTAAAAAGAGTTTCGCCAGAGCAGCATGGTGAACATCGAGTTATTCTGAGGGTTTCAATTCAGGTATGTAAAATAAGAGTGTTTTCAGACGATTACGGGGATTCCCCGCAGGTAAGTGAGAGAGGCTTATTCTGCGGGGAACTTTTTGTAACATAAGAAAGTGGTATATTTTTATATTTTAAGATATTTTTTTGGCGTTGTTCCTTTGTATTTTTTGAATGTTTTGATGAAATAACTCAGATCATTGAATCCGGAGGCGTAGGCAATTTCTGTGATCGACAGATCCGTTGTGATCAACTGGTAACAGGCGCGTTCAATACGATAGTAATTGAGGTAATCAATCGGTGTCCGGTGCGTCATCTCGTGAAAAAAGCGGCAGAAATATTTAGGTGACATATTTACACTTCCGGAAATTTCTTCCAATGTAAGAGGAAGATTATAGGAAGATTCCATAAATTCCAGTGCCTGCTTCAGCCGCAAAATCCTTTTGTGGCTTCGGTGTTCCTCATCCGGTGCGTTTTTACAGAACCCTTCACTGAAGAGAGTGCCGAAAAACTGATACATGGCGCCGAAAACTACAAGCTGATACCCCTCTTTTTTGGAGGCTGCCGCATCAAAAAGTGTCCAGAGTGTGCGGTGGATCGTATTGCAGATTTTCGGATAGTGCGTCTGGACGGAAACCTCATGATCTGTGATCTGGCGAAGAAGACGACAGCAGGAATCCGTCTTGTTCATCAGCATATTCATATCGAACACCAGACATTCGTATACGCAATCATCGGGAATACCGGAATGGATCGAACCGGCTGGGATGAAAATACTGTCTCCTGCTTCTGCAAGAAATTCAATTTCATCAATGGTAACGGTCAAAGATCCACTTAGGATGCGGATCAGCTCAAATTCTACATGCCAGTGAAAGGACATGACATACTGCGGATGGGAAGCAGTGACGTGATAATATTCCAGAGGAAAGTCAGCAGTTCCTCTTCTTCTGTTTTCTCTGTAGTTGATATATTGCATAAGATACTCCTGGGTGAATATTGTTATATTTTTTACTATTATAGCACAAGTAAAAAGAAGCACACAATGCTAAAATAAAATCAGTAATGGTTAAGAACCTTTGAAAGGAGGCATATCAGTGAGCGATAAGAAAAAGCAAGTTCTGGCGTTTGATTTCGGAGGCGGAAGCGGACGTGCGATCCTGGGAACTCTGGAAAACGGGAAAATCCATATGGAAGAAGTTCATCGTTTTTCCAATGATCCGGTAATCGTAAACGGAACCATGTATTGGGACACACTGAGACATTTTTTTGAGATTAAACAAGGCATTGTAAAAGCAAAACAAAAAGGCGGCTTTGAGAGTATCGGAATTGACACATGGGGCGTTGATTTCGGACTTTTGGACGAGCATGGCGATCTGCTTGAGAGTGCCGTACATTATAGAGATGACAGAACTCTTGGAATGCAGGAAGAAGTTTTTAAAGTTATTCCAAAGGAGGAAGTCTACAATTTAACAGGAAATCAGTTTGAAAACTTTAATACTATTTTCCAGTTGTACTCTCTGGTTCAGAAGAGACCATGGATTCTGGAAAAAGCAGATACGCTGCTTTTGACACCGGATTTATTTAATTATTTCCTGACCGGTGAAAAGAAAGCAGAGTATACCATGGCAACGACCACACAGCTGATGGATGCAAAGAACAAAGTCTGGTCTGACCGGATTTTAGAGGCACTTCAGATTCCGAAGAAGATTCTTCCAGAGATCGTTCCGAGCGGTACAGTCGTAGGTACACTTCAGCCATCAATCTGTGAAGAACTTGGTGTAGAGCCTGCGAAAGTCATTGCAATCACAGGACATGATACACAGAGTGCGGTTGTTTCTGTTCCGACGCAAGAGAAAGATTTCATCTTTATCAGCTGCGGAACATGGAGTCTTTTCGGTACAGAACTCGACGGACCGATCATCGGTGAGAAGTCACTGGAGTGCAACGTCAGCAACGAAGGCGGATATGGCAATACAACGACATTGTTGAAGAATATTATCGGACTGTGGCTTGCTCAGGAGAGCAGAAGACAGTGGATTCGTGAAGGGCAGGAATATTCATTCGGAGAGCTGGAGCAGATGGCACAGAAAGCAGAACCGTTCCAGAGCTTTATCGATCCGGATGCACCGGAGTTCGTTCCGGCAGGAAATGTACCGGAGCGTATCCGTGAGTTCTGCCGCAGAACCGGTCAGAAAGTACCGGAGACGATTGGTGAGATCATGTGCTGTATCAACCAGAGTCTGGCTCTGAAATACAGATATGCACTGGAGCAGATTGAAAGCTGCACAGACAAACATTATTCCGTGATCAATATGATCGGAGGAGGAATCCAGAGCAAACTGCTTTGTCAGATGACAGCCGGAGCAAGCGGACGTAAAGTCATTGCAGGACCGGTAGAGGCAACAGCTCTTGGAAACATTGCTGTTCAGCTGATGTCACTTGGAGAAATCAAAGATGTGGCAGAGGCAAGACAGATCATTGCAAATTCAGAAACTACATATGAGTATCTCCCGCAGGATGCGGAAAAATGGGATGCTGCATATGAAAAATTTAAAACATTTATTCAATAATTTTCAAGGAGGAATGTCATTATGGCAGAATCAAGATTAATCGGAGGATATCCTGTAATTGGTATCAGACCAACAATCGACGGAAGAAGAGGAGCATTAAAAGTTCGTGAATCTCTGGAAGATCAGACAATGGGAATGGCAAAAGCTGCAAAAAAATTGTTTGAAGAGAATTTAAGATATTCCAATGGAGAACCAGTAAAAGTAGTAATCGCTGACACAACAATCGGACGTGTTGCAGAATCTGCAGCATGTGCTGAAAAATTCAAAAAAGAAGGTGTTGACATTACACTGACAGTGACACCATGCTGGTGCTACGGATCAGAGACAATGGATATGGATCCTATGACGATCAAAGGTGTATGGGGACTGAATGCAACAGAGAGACCGGGAGCTGTATATCTGGCATCTGTTCTGGCTACACATGCACAAAAAGGTCTTCCTGCATTTGGAATCTACGGACATGACGTTGTAGATGCAGATGATTCTGAAATCGGAGAGGACATTAAAGAAAAACTGTTAAGATTCGGACGCGCAGCAGTTGCAGCGGCATCCATGAGAGGAAAATCTTACCTCCAGATCGGATCTATCTGTATGGGAATCGGTGGATCTATCATTGATTCTGATTTCATCGAGTCATACCTTGGTATGAGAGTTGAGTCTGTAGATGAGGTGGAAATCATTCGTCGTATGACAGAGGGAATTTACGATGAAGCAGAATTCCAGAAAGCTCTTGCATGGGCAAAAGAAAAATGTACAATCGGATTTGATAAAAACCCTGACGAACTGAAGATGAGCGAAGAGAAGAAAGCAGAACAGTTTGAGTTCGTTGTAAAAATGGCAGTTATCATCAAAGATTTGATGAATGGAAACAAAAACCTTCCGGAAGGATGCGAAGAAGAAGCTGTTGGACACAATGCAATCGCAGCTGGATTCCAGGGACAGAGACAGTGGACAGACTTCTATCCAAACGGAGACTTTGCAGAAGCAATCCTGAACAGTTCTTTCGATTGGAATGGAGCAAGAGAGCCATACGTTCTGGCAACAGAGAACGACGTATTAAACGGACTTGGAATGTTGTTCATGAAGCTTTTGACAAACAAAGCTCAGATCTTTGCTGATGTTCGTACATACTGGAGCGGAGACGCTGTGAAGAGAGTAACAGGATATGAAATCGAAGGAAAAGCAAAAGAAGCAGATGGTTTCATTCACCTGATTAACTCAGGAGCTGCATGTCTGGATGCAAACGGAGAATCCAAAGATGCAGACGGAAACAATGTAATGAAAGCTTGGTACGATGTAACAGAAGAAGATCAGGATGCAATGCTTAAAGCGACAACATGGAACGCAGCTGACAACGGATACTTCCGTGGAGGCGGATTCTCTTCTCGTTTCCTGACACAGGCTGAGATGCCGGCAACTATGATCCGTCTGAACCTTGTAAAAGGACTTGGACCGGTTCTTCAGATCGCAGAAGGATGGACTCTGAACCTTCCAGACGAAGTTTCTGACAAACTTTGGAAGAGAACAGACTACACATGGCCATGTACATGGTTTGCACCAAGATGTACAGGAAAAGGTGCATTCAAGACAGCTTACGATGTAATGAACAACTGGGGAGCTAACCACGGTGCAATTTCTTACGGACATGTCGGTGCTGATCTGATCACAATGGCATCTATGCTGAGAATCCCGGTTTGCATGCACAATGTACCGGAAGAAGATATCTTCAGACCAGCAGCTTGGAACGCATTTGGTATGGACAAAGAAGGTGCTGATTACAGAGCTTGTGCAGCATACGGTCCATTATACAAATAAGAACAGTCAAATAACAAGGAGTACCCTCGGGTGCTCCTTATATAAAATTACAGAATGTTTGTGGAGGAAATCAATATGTTAAAAGGAATTCCAAAAATCTTATCACCAGAATTATTAAAAGTTCTATGTGAAATGGGGCATAGTGATCGCATTGTTATTGCAGACGGAAACTTTCCATCAGAATCTATGGGAAAAGATGCGATTGTGATCCGTTGTGACGGACATGGTGTACCGGAGATCCTGGATGCGATCCTTCAGGTATTCCCACTGGATACGTACGTAGAAAATCCGGTAAACCTGATGCAGCTGATGCCGGATGATGTGGGCAAAGTAGAGACACCGATCTGGGATACATACAAAGAGATCGTGAAAAAACACGATGACCGCGGAGAGGCTGCAATCGGAAATATTGAAAGATTTGCATTCTATGATGAAGCAAAAACAGCATATGCGATCATTGCAACAGGAGAATCTGCAATTTACGCAAATGTAATGCTGCAGAAGGGTGTTGTAGTAGAGTAGAAATTATAATTGTACGGATTCGGGCAATATAGATTTCTAGATATGATGACTGGGGAAGGTTCTGTAAAAAGCGGAACACTTCCTCAGTTTTTTGTTTATGCATGTCTTTTTGTCAATGGACATAGACTATAAGAGAAAGTAAAATATACTGGTAAAACAAAAAAATCTATCTTTATAATAGGAAGATGTTTGAATGGATATGTATGAGGTGTGAAGGTTTATGAATCTGGAAGAAATCTGGAAATGGCTGAAAGGAAAACGGAATACATTTTTTGCGGAGGCGGCAACTGCCTTTGTTTTAATTGCTGTTCTGGGTGTTGCAGGAATTACGGCGGGAAGATCCGGTATTGCAAAGTCTTCAGAAGTGGAGTCTGTACGGGCAAAGGCAGAAGCGAACAAAGTGGAGGAGCAAGAGCAGGAGAACGCAGAAAAGAAGCAAGAAACGCAGACGGAGGAAGTGATTGCCGACGGGCAGTACCCAATCATGGGACAAAGCAGTGTGACTACAGAGCAGATGGTTTCTTATTTTCAATCCAGTGGAAAAGCATATCCGGCGGAAAGCCTGGCTAAGGGCGGGGCGGACAGTATCGAAACATTTTGTAGGATTTATGTAGAGGAAGCGCAGGCAGAGGGTGTGAGACCGGAGGTCGCATTTGTACAGACTATGAAAGAGACTGGATTTCTCCAGTATGGAGGGGATGCTTCGATCGAACAGTTTAATTTTGCGGGACTTGGGACAACAGGCGGTGGTGTGCCGGGCAATTCTTATCCCGATGTGCGGACCGGGGTGCGGGCGCAGATCCAGCATTTGAAGGCCTATGCGACAGCAGATCCTCTGGCACAGGAATGTGTGGATGACCGGTATGAATATGTGCAGAAAGGCTCGGCTCCGTATGTGCAGTGGCTTGGTCAGAAGGAAAACCCGCAAGGGGCGGGATGGGCGACCGCAGAAAATTACGGATATTCGATCGTGGAGATGATCTCTCATCTAAAAGGTAAAAATTCGTAAAAGCGGGCAGGATACAAAAACTGTGTAAATCCTATGAAATATCTTAAGATTTTTGAAATTCCTTGACAAATGGAATATCGAAAGATATGATTATCTGGTAGTTAATATACAGTTAACAATTAGTTAAAATAAAAGGTTATGAGGGAGAGGAGTACACAATTACTCTTGGCAGAGAGAATCGTCCGGGGCTGAAAGACGATTTCAAGAAAGGGCTGTGGAAGGTAGCTTCTGAACCGGATATCTGAACAGGAAGTAGGGTATCTCGGAGTTGTTCACGTTACAGGACTCAAGAAGATATATGCGTACGCATATAATGAAGGTGGTACCGCGGAACATTCGCCCTTTACATTTCTGATGTAGAGGGTGTTTTTTTGTTATTGAGAGAATGACGAGCGGGAAGGAACAGAACAGGGACATTTTGAGGAGGAAATTATGAGTAAAGAACTGGCAAAGACCTATGATCCAAAAGCGATCGAGGAAAAATTGTATGAAAGATGGTGTGAGAACAAGTATTTTCATGCGGAGGTGGACAGAAGCAGAGAACCGTTCACAACGGTGATGCCTCCTCCGAATATTACAGGAAAGCTGCATATGGGACATGCGCTGGACAATACATTGCAGGATATTCTGATTCGCTATAAGAGAATGCAGGGATACAATGCACTCTGGATTCCTGGAACTGATCATGCGGCAATCTCCACAGAGGTGAAGGTTACCAATCAGCTGAAGGAAGAAGGAATTGATAAGAAAGAACTGGGAAGAGAAGGATTCCTTGAGAGAACCTGGCAGTGGAAAGAAGAGTATGCGGGAACGATTGAAAATCAGCTGAAGAAGCTGGGAATTTCCTGTGACTGGGACAGAGAGCGTTTTACAATGGATGAGGGATGTTCCAAGGCAGTAGAAGAAGTATTTATTAAATTATACGAAGAAGGGTATATTTACAAAGGTTCCAGAATCATCAACTGGTGTCCGAAATGTAAGACCTCTCTTTCTGATGCAGAGGTAGAGCATGAGGAGCAGGCAGGCAACTTCTGGCACATCAAATATCCGATCGTAGGAACAGATCGTTTTCTGGAGATCGCAACAACACGTCCGGAGACAATGCTGGGAGATACAGCCATTGCCGTACACCCGGACGATGAGAGATACAAAGATATCGTAGGCAAGAATGTATTGCTTCCGCTGGTGAATAAAGAGATTCCGGTCGTGGCGGATTACTATGTAGATAAAGAGTTCGGAACTGGTGCAGTAAAGATCACACCAGCTCATGACCCGAATGACTTCGAGGTTGGAAAGCGTCACAATCTGGAAGAGATCAACATTATGAATGATGATGCGACCATTAACGAAAAAGGCGGAAAATATGCAGGAATGGATCGCTACGAAGCGAGAAAAGCCATTGTTGAAGATTTAAAAGAGCAGGGATATCTGGTAGAAATCGAGCCGCACTCTCATAATGTAGGAACTCACGACCGCTGTGGAACGACAGTAGAGCCGTTGATCAAACAGCAGTGGTTTGTAAAGATGGAAGAGCTGGCGAAACCTGCAATCGAAGCACTTAAGACGGGAGAACTGAAATTTGTGCCGGAGCGTTTTAACAAGATTTATTTACACTGGCTGGAGAATATCAAAGACTGGTGTATTTCCAGACAGATTTGGTGGGGACACAGAATCCCTGCATACTACTGTGATGAATGTGGAGAGTTTGTTGTGGCAAGAGAGATGCCGGAAACATGTCCGCACTGTGGCTGCACACACTTTACACAGGATGAGGATACACTGGATACATGGTTCAGTTCTGCACTGTGGCCGTTCTCCACACTTGGATGGCCGGACAAGACAGAAGATCTGGATTATTTCTATCCGACTGATGTTCTTGTAACAGGATATGACATCATCTTTTTCTGGGTAATCCGTATGGTATTCTCAGGATATGAGCATACAGGTAAATCCCCGTTCCATACAGTACTGATCCACGGTCTGGTAAGAGATTCTCAGGGGCGCAAGATGAGCAAGTCACTTGGCAATGGAATCGATCCGCTGGAGGTCATCGACCAGTATGGATGCGATGCACTGCGTCTGACTCTTGTGACAGGAAATGCACCGGGAAATGATATGCGTTTCTATCATGAGAGAGTAGAGTCAAGCCGTAACTTTGCAAACAAAGTATGGAATGCATCCAGATTTATCATGATGAACATGGAAGAAAATGTAGTTGCAGAACCGGATGCGTCTTTGTTAAATGAGACAGATAAGTGGATCTTATCCAGAGTCAACAGACTGGCAAAAGATGTGACAGAGAACATGGATAAATTCGAACTTGGAATCGCAGTTCAGAAAGTATATGACTTTATCTGGGATGAATTCTGTGACTGGTATGTAGAGACTGCAAAATACAGAATCTACCATAAAGAGGAAGAAAAAGCAGCTGCAGACTGTGTACTCTGGGTATTGAAAACAGTATTGAAACAGGCGTTGAAATTACTTCATCCGTTTATGCCGTTTATTACAGAGGAGATTTACAGCGTACTGGTACCGGAAGAAGAATCGCTGATGATGTCCGAGTGGCCACAGTTTCATGCGGAGTGGGATTTCCCGGCAGAAGAAAATGTGATGGAACATGTAAAAGAGATCACACGTGGTATCCGCAATATGCGCGCAGAGATGAATGTTCCGAACAACCGCAAGACAAAAGTATATGTCGTGTGTGAGGATACTGAAATCTGTGACGGAATCAGCACACTGGAGAATTCCATCAAGCCGCTGATGATGGCAGAAAAGATTCTGGTACAGCAGACGAAAGAGAATATCGCAGATAATGCCGTTTCTGTTGTGGTACCGGATGCAGTCGTATATCTGCCATTGGAAGACCTGGTAGATTTTGAGCAGGAGATGGAACGCCTGCAAAAAGAAGAGGAGAAACTGAAAAAAGAAATCAAACGAGCAGAGGGCATGCTCTCCAATGAGCGTTTTATCAGCAAAGCACCGGAGGCAAAAGTGCAGGAAGAGCGTGAAAAGCTCGAAAAATATACACAGATGCTTCAGCAGGTACAGGAGAGAATGGCCGGACTGAAAAAATAAGTGAGGTTATCAATGAAACATATTCATATGAAGAAACCTGATATAAAAGGCTTTTTCCAGAAAATACGAAATTTAAAGATGCAGGATATCAAAGAGCATTTTAAGGAAAGAAAAGAGCGGCGCAGACAGATTCTGGAAAAGCGTCGCAATGGAAAATTCGCACGTAAAATGCAGCCGGTGTACAGGATGATGAATCGACTTTCATTAGTACTTCATTACCTGTTGGCATGTGTCTTAAACTTCATCATCGAGATCATATCCAGGCATTCCCTGTTTGAGGCATGGGACTATCTGGTAGGGACACCGAAGGTGTTTTTCTTCAACGCCTTTTTGATCTTTGCCACATTTTCTATTGTATATCTGGTCAGGAGACGTGTGTTTGCACGGATCCTGCTCAGTGTTTTCTGGCTGGCGCTTGGAGTTTGCAATGGATATATGCTGCTTAAAAGGGTTACGCCGTTCAATGCACAGGATCTGAAAGCATGGTCAGAAGGTCTGGCAGTGTCGAAGAATTATTTTTCGGCAATGGAGTTTGTTCTCCTTGGCGTAGGTATCGTGGCCGTGATCCTGTGGGTGATCTCCATGTGGAGAAGAGGCGGTCAGTACACAGGAAAGATGCATCGTGTGTGGGCTCTTTTCGGAGTTGTGATTTCTATCGGAGCCTATATCGGACTGACAAATATTGCGATTGACAAAAGGGTTGTTTCCAATTACTTTGGCAATATTGCATTTGCATATGAAGATTACGGATTCCCGTACTGTTTTGCTGCCAGTGTCTTTAATACAGGAATTTCAGAGCCTTCTGGATACAGTAAAGAGACAATGGATGAGATCACAGATGGCGGAGAGTTTTCCAAGAGCAGTACCGGATTAGAAGAAGGAGAGATGCCGAATATCATGTTCGTACAGCTGGAATCCTTTTTTGATCCGACAGAAGTGGAGTGGCTGCAGTTTTCCGAGGATCCGATTCCGAATCTGCGGAAGATGTTTCAAAATTATTCAAGCGGATATTTTAAGGCACCGTCGGTAGGAGCAGGTACGGCAAATACGGAATTTGAAGTGCTGACCGGAATGAGTATGCGTTTTTTCGGACCGGGAGAGTATCCGTATAAGACGTATGCCAAGACAAAATATGTGGAGAGTGCAGCATCTGCACTGAGTGCACTTGGATATGGTACAGAGGCACTGCACAATAACGGTGGAAATTTCTACAGCCGTGCACAGGTATATAATCATATGGGATTTGACCATTATACCAGCAAAGAGTTTATGAATATTCTGCAGACTACGCCAAATGGATGGGCAACGGATGACGTACTCTTAAAATACATTGACCAGTCTATGAATACCACAGAAGGGCAGGATTTTGTCTTTACAGTCAGTGTCCAGGGACACGGAGAGTATCCGACAGAGAAAGTAATCGAAAATCCGAAGATCGTAGTAACCGGTCCGGAGGATGAGGGCAAGAAAAACGCCTGGGAATACTATGTCAATATGGTGCATGAGATGGATGAATTTGCAGGAAATCTGGTGCGTCAGATTGAAGAGCGCGGAGAACCGACCGTACTTGTATTCTATGGAGACCATCTTCCGACGATGGGACTGGAGGCAAAGGATTTAAAGAGCAAATATTTGTATAATACAAATTATGTGATCTGGGATAATATCGGATTAAAACAGGAAGATAAGAATCTGGCAGCATATCAGATCATGGCAGAAGTGTTTGACCGTCTGGATATTCATTCCGGAACTGTATTCAACTATCACCAGCAGAGACGTCAGACGAAAAATTATCAGGCAGATCTGGAACTGCTTCAGTACGATCTTCTTTACGGAAAACAATATGCCTATGATAAATATGGCTCTCCGATCAAAGAAGGACATATGGTGATGGGAGTCAGTGATGTGACACTGGATAGTGTGATCGAGCAGCTGGATGGAAGTTACAGTCTGTATGGAGAGAACTTTACGAAACAGAGTAAGGTCTATGTCAACGGAGAGAAACAAACCAGCACCTTTTTGAACAATACCCGTCTGGATTTAAAAGATGTGGAGCTAAAAGACGGAGATGTGATCCAGGTCGATCAGGTTGGTTCCAGTGAGACTATTTTCAGGGAATCGGCACAATACGAATATAAGGATGAAAAACTCACCAAACTTCCGGATGCGGAGGATAAGGTGGAGACAGGACGAAATGCATTTGTCAATCAGGACAAAGATGTAAAGAAGGAAAGTAAAGATGAGTAGAGTGACTTATCAGGAAGCAGAAACGTATATTTCGGAATTACCGAAATTTACGAAGAAAAATACACTGGAGCACACGCAGAAGTTTCTTTCTTTTCTCGGCAATCCACAGAATGGAAAAAAGGTCATCCATGTAGCAGGCACGAACGGAAAAGGTTCGGTCTGCGTGTATCTGGATGCGATGCTTCGGGCACAGGGAAAGCACACAGGGCTTTTCACATCTCCGCATCTGATCCGGATGAATGAACGCATCCGGATGGATGGAGAACCGGTTTCAGACGAGACATTTACCCGTCTGTTTTTACGGACACAACAGAGCGTAAGGAGGATGGAGGCCGAATGCCTTCCTCATCCGAGCTTTTTTGAATTTCTGTTCGGGATGGCGATGGCAGGCTTTGAGGAAGCAGGCGTGGAATATGTAATACTGGAAACAGGACTGGGCGGACGGCTGGATGCGACAAATTCTATCAGCGGTCCGCTTACCTGTATCCTCACATCGATCGGACTGGATCATACTGAGATTCTGGGAAATACGCTGGAAAAGATTGCGGCAGAAAAGGCAGGAATCTTAAAGCCGCATGTTCCTGTCATATTTGCAGATACACAGCAGGAGAGCAGTCGGGTCATAGAAGAGCGGGCAGGAGAACTTGGCTGTCCTTGTAAAAAAATAGGGAAAAGTGCGTACGAAATTCTGAAAATTCAGGACGGAACTCTTGCATTTTCTCCGTCAAATGCGTATTATGGAGATACTACATGGAAATTGCAGAACACTGCCATGTATCAGCCGGAAAATGCCATGCTTGCCATGGAGGCCATGCGTATGATCTTCGGAGAGCAGGGAGATGTCTTTGGATGGAGAGAGGCACTTTCGCAGGTGAAGTGGGAAGGCAGAATGGAAGAGATTCTGCCGGATTTTTATGTAGACGGCGCTCACAATGTGAGTGCGGTAAGGATGTTTGTGCAGAGTATCCAAAGAGACAGACGAGAAAAGATCGTGTTATTTTCTGCTGTCAGAGAGAAAAATTACGAAGAGATGATCCGGATTCTCTGTCAGGAGAAGAGCGTCAGCGAATATGTGATCACTCTGATCGAAGATAAGCGGGCTGCACAGGCAGAAGAACTAAAGCGGATATTTCAGAAATATACAGACAAACCTGTTGTGGTAAAAGAAGAACTGCACCAGGCACTTACATATCTATTCTCCCGAAAGGCAGGAAAGGCGGTGTATTGCCTCGGATCTCTTTATCTGACAGGAATGATAAAAGCGATAACAGAGGAGGCAGGGTGATGCTGGACTATGAAAAAGAACTCAAAAATTTTAAACCGAGTCTGGAAGTAGAAGAAATCGAAGACGCGGTTTATCAGGAAGATCTATCAGATATGACAGATCTTTTGAAACAGGTCATGGACCAGAAGACAAAGTAAAGGATTATGGTGAAATAGATGAACTATACGGAGAAAATCCTGCACCAGTCAAACTACTGGTACAATGATGGGCTGAGGAAGGCGCAGATCAGGGATATGTCCGGTGCGATTACCTCTCTTCGGAAAAGTCTGCAGTACAACAGGGCGAATATTGATGCCAGAAATCTTTTGGGTCTCGTGTATTATGGCAGGGGAGAAGTAGCAGAGGGGCTTGTGGAGTGGATCATCAGTAAGAATTTAAAGCCGCAGGACAACCTGGCGGATCGTTTTATTGATGAAGTCCAGAAATCAGCAAAAAAACTGGAGCAGATCAATCAGGCAGTCAAGAAGTATAACCAGTGTCTGATTTATTGTGAACAGCAGGGAGAAGATCTGGCGATCATCCAGCTGAAAAAAGTGATCGCAGCACACCCGACATTTTTGAAAGCGTATCAGCTTCTTGCACTTTTGTATCTTCATACTGCACAGTATACAAAGGCACGGCAGATTTTAAAAACGGCAAGAAAACTGGATACGACGAATGACATTACGCTGCGCTATATGCACGAATTATCGCTGATCGGCGGGCAGAAGACAACGAAAAAATCCAGAGAAGAGAGTGTGGAGTACAAGCTGGGAAATGAGACGATTATTCAGCCGGCACACGGAAAAAGAGTCAGACAGATTTCGGGGAAAGTAACGGCAGGCAATATTTTTGCCGGGGTACTGATCGGAGCCGCAATCGTCTGGTTTCTGATCGTTCCTTCTGTAGATGAAGCGAAGGTGGCAAAGCAGAATAAGCAGGTTGTAGAATACAGCAACAGGATCAATGCACTGGAAGCACAGGTCAGTGCACAGACAAAGACATTGGATGAGTACCGGGCACAGGATTCGGACAAAGAAGCGCAGGCGCAGAGCGCGGCCAGCACATCGGAGAGTTATGAGAATCTGATGACGGTATCCAGCCAGTATGAGAGCGGAGAGTATTCAGATGTGACTCTGACAGATACGCTTCTGAACGTGAACCGGGATGCACTGGGACAGAGTGGGCAGGCACTCTATGATGAGCTCTCAACAGAGATTTTTCCGGGAGCCTGTGAGACAAAATATCAGAACGGAATGGCAGCACTCAATGTTGCAAGTTATGAGACGGCGATTGATGCACTGGGAAAAGTAGTGCGGATGGATGAGCAGTATGACAGTGGGGCTGCGTTGTTAAATCTCGGGATCGCTTATATGAGAAGCGGTGACAATGAGAATGCAAAGACTTATTTTAATCGTGTGGCGGAGCTGTTCCCGGGAACAGAAAATGAGGCGACAGCCAAAAGTAATTTGAACTCAATGGGTGATACCACTGCAGACGATACCAAAACGGCAGATGATACGCAGGAATAAGATGGTTGAAAAAGCTACGAAAGAGAAGGATATGCAAAAAAGCATATCCTTTTTAGGTGCGCTTTTACGTGCATGTTCGAACGGGCGAAAGGGGATTTGAGACAATGAGTATGGAATATCAGGTACAGGAAAATTGTCTGACGATTTTTCTTCCAAAAGAGGTGGATCATCACAATGCAGAGGAAGTGAAAAAGAGTGCAGATGCGATCATAGAAAAAGAGCATATCAAATATGTCATTTTTGACTTTGAACAGACAGATTTTATGGATAGTTCGGGAATCGGCGTGATCATGGGGAGATACCGAATGATCTGTCTGATCGGAGGAGAGGTGTGGGCAGTCCATGCCAATGCCAGGATAAGAAAGATCCTGACCATGTCGGGAGTCACGAAAATCATGCAAATATATGAGGAGGAACAGGTATGAAGGATACCAATGAAATGGAAATTTTATTTGACAGCCGTTCAGAAAATGAAGGATTTGCAAGAGTAGCAGTAGCAGCGTTTATGACACAGTTAAATCCGACGGTGGAAGAAGTTTCAGATGTCAAAACAGCAGTGTCAGAAGCTGTGACAAATGCGATCATTCACGGATATGATAATCAGATTTGTAAGGTCTCTATCCGATGCAGTGTCAGAGGAAAAGAACTGATGGTAGAAGTCAGAGATACAGGAAAGGGAATTGAAAATATCAAACAGGCAATGACTCCGATGTATACAAGCAAACCGGAGCTGGAACGTTCCGGGATGGGATTTTCTTTTATGGAAGCGTTTATGGATAACGTACATGTAATCTCAGAACCCGGAGAAGGAACCAGAGTTATCATGAAAAAGAGCATTGGGAAAGAAAGGGAGACATGGATCACACAATCGCTTTGATCGAAAAATCACACAATGGAGATAAAGAAGCGAGAGAACAACTGGTGGAAGAAAATATCGGGCTGATCTGGTGTGTTGTAAAACGGTTTTATGGACGGGGAATCGAGGCAGAAGATCTTTTTCAGATAGGGAGTATCGGGCTTATCAAGGCAATCGACAAATTTGATCTGTCCTATGACGTGAAATTTTCAACCTATGCCGTTCCTATGATATCAGGAGAAATCAAGCGCTTTTTAAGAGATGACGGAATGATCAAAGTCAGCCGTTCACTCAAGGAACTCTCTTATCGGATCTTTCAGACGAGAGAGAAGATGACAGACGGACTGGGAAGAGAGCCGACGCTGGAAGAACTGTCACAGGAGATGGGAGTAGAAAAAGAAGAACTGGTGCAGGCAATGGAAGCCTCAGGAGAGGTTGAATCTCTGTATCGTCCGATCCATCAAAAAGAAGGAAGTGAGATTTCGCTTCTGGACAAGTTGGAAGAAAAAGAACACCGGGAAGAGAAAATTCTGGATCGAATGCTGCTTGGGCAGTTGTTGGAAAAATTAGACGGACAGGAAAGAACCTTGATCTATCTGCGGTATTTTGCGGAAAAAACACAGTCGGCAGTGGGAAAAGAAATGGGAATTTCCCAGGTTCAGGTGTCCAGAATGGAAAAGAAAATCATTCAAAATTTAAGAGAGATGACGCACTGAGAAATCGCATTGTAAAGGGTATATTTTTTCATGGATGTCAGATACTAAGGTCAGAATAAAAGTAGGAGGATGATCAAAGTGGAAAATGGAAAACGAAAAATAATGTGGTGTCTGACAATCCTGGTAGTGGCAGCAGTAGCGATCGGAGTAATTTACTATGTGAAGACAAATATGTCGCCGGCACAGCAGACAAAAGGCTACCTGATCCGGAAGGTGGAGGAGATATCCCATGGCTGTTAATCAGGATACGCTGTATGTAAAAGGAGACAGAAATGTAGAAGTGACAAAGCGGGAAGTGACACTTGGAGATCTGGTTTCTATGGAATGCAGTAACCGCGTTATCCTGCCGCATTTGAAGACAATGAAGGTCTTGAAAATTCCGGAAAATGGAGAAAAGCGGTATGTGATCTCCATTTTAAAGATTATTGCGTGTATCCATGAGAAATATCCGGGGCTGGAAGTGCAGAATCTGGGAGAAACGGATTTGATCGTCACATATGAAATGCAGAAAACACCGTCGAAATGGGTGCATGTGGCAAAAACGATCCTGGTAGTACTGATCACATTTTTTGGAGCGGCGTTTTCCATGATGGCATTTAACAATGATGTGGATGTGGATAAGCTGTTTGGATATATCTATTACTGGATGACAGGAAAACAAAGCAGCGGCTTTACAATACTGGAGGTCTCCTATTCTGTAGGAATTACGATCGGGATTCTGGTATTCTTCAATCATTTTGGAAAGAGGCGGTTTTCTGTGGATCCGACGCCGATGGAGGTGCAGATGCGTCTGTATGAAAATGACATCCAGACAACATTGATCGAGGATGCTGCACGAAAGGAGGAAGAACTGGATGTGGACAGAGCAAATCGTCCTGGGGCTCATAGGACTTAGCTCCGGAGTTGCAGTGGCAGGCGGATTATTTGCATTTATCGTAGAACTTGGAGTAGTGGCAGACCTGGCTGACCGGACACATACGGCAGAAAGTCTTTTGCTGTATGAGGATTCTATCGCCCTTGGCGGGATTTTAGGAAATGCCGTGTTTTGTTTTCAGATCATGATTCCTTGTGCAGGCTTTATTCTTCCCTTTTTCGGTGTGCTGTCCGGCATATTTGTAGGATGCTGGGCAATGGCATTGGCAGAAATCCTGAATGTATTTCCGATTTTTATCAGGAGAGTCAAGCTGGTACGCTATATCAAGTGGTTTATCATCGGGATTGCACTTGGAAAAGGCTTTGGAGCATGTATTGGATTTTTGCAATGATAGAAGTTAATAAAATTAATAAAAAATTAACAATAAATTAGTTGAAAATATACAAATCCTATAGTAACATGGAGAAAAATACGGATTTGAAAGGAGTTTACTAATTTATGAAAGGTTATGCAATGCTGAAAATTGGGGAATCAGGATGGATTGAAAAAGAGAGACCTGTATGTGGTCCGTTGGATGCGATCTGCCGCCCGCTTGCAGTCGCAATCTGTACTTCGGATGTACACACTCTCTGGGAAGGCGCGATTGGGGAGCGTCACAATATGATCCTGGGACATGAGTGCTGTGCAGAGGTTGTAGAAGTCGGAGAGTTGGTAAAGGATTTTAAACCGGGAGATCGTGTACTTGTTCCGGCGATCACACCGGATTGGAATTCGCTGGAGGCACAGGCAGGATATTCGATGCATTCCGGCGGAATGCTGGCAGGATGGAAGTTCTCGAACTTTAAAGACGGTGTGTTCTCTGAATTCTTCCATGTAAATGATGCGGATGGCAATCTGGCACTGCTTCCATCGAATATTTCCACAGTGGATGCATGTATGCTCTCTGATATGGTCCCCACAGGATTTCACGGAGTTGAGCTTGCCGATGTACAGTTTGGAGATACCGTTCTTGTGATCGGGATCGGCCCGGTAGGATTGATGTCAGTAGCCGGAACAGCACTCAGAGGTGCTTCCAGAATTATTGCAGTCGGAACCCGCAAAAACTGCGTGGAAGCAGCAAAGTTGTACGGGGCAACTGATTTTGTAAGCTATAAGAATGGAACGATCGAAGAGCAGGTGCTTGCCATGACAGATGGAAAAGGAGTAGACAAAGTTGTGATCGCAGGCGGCGGATGTGAGACCTTTGAATCAGCGGTAAGATGTCTGAAACCGGGCGGAAAGATCGGAAATGTCAACTATCTCGGAAGCGGTACTTATGTGACTGTTCCACGTGTGGAATGGGGCGTTGGTATGGGTCACAAGCAGATCAACGGAGGTCTGATGCCTGGCGGACGTCTGCGCATGGAAAAACTGGGCGCTCTGGTAGCAGCTGGCAAACTGGATGTACACCCTCTGGCTTCGCATGTATTTGAAGGATGGGATCATCTGGAAGAGGCACTGTTTATGATGCGTGATAAACCGGCGGATCTGATCAAACCGGTTGTAAAGATTTCAGACTAATAAGGATGGCATGAGAGATGAAGATTTTAGTGGTATCCGGATTTTTAGGAGCAGGAAAGACGACATTTATCCGGACACTTGCAGAACGTACCAAAAAAGATTTTGCAGTGATGGAAAATGAATACGGGGCGGTCAATGTGGACGGAGATCTTCTGGAACAGACGAATGACTTAAATATCTGGGAGCTGACAGAGGGATGTATCTGCTGTTCCATGCAGAACGACTTTGCCACGTCTATCCTGACCATTGCAAATACAGTGGATCCGGAATATCTGATCGTAGAACCGACCGGTGTGGGGATGCTCAGTAAGATCATAGAGAATATCCAGAAGATTGAATATGAGAGGATCACTCTGCTTGAGCCGCTCACGATTCTGGACGGTACGATGTATGATCGTTGTATGTTTGAATTTTCAGAGATCTGCGAGGATCAGATACAGTCTGCAGGCAGGATTCTGGTTTCCAAGATGGAATATGCTGCAGAGAATGAACGGTGCAGTTTGAAACAGAAGCTGATAGCGCTCAATCCGGAAGCTGAGATCTGTGTTTCTCATTATACAGAACAGGGAGATGACTGGTGGGCTTCACTGCTGACATCGTATCTTGACAAAGAGATTCCAATGAAGGAAGAGCGGGAGTTAGATCTGGAAAATCTTGGACTGACGGAAGCCAGCCTGCAATCGGAGCAGGAGCTGATCCTGTTTTTGCAGGGAGTAGTTTCCGGTGTGTTTGGAGATATCTGCAGAGCAAAAGGGTATCTTCCGGCGGGAAATGGATGGCTTCGCTTTGATGTGACAGATCGTACATACAGCGTTACCGGTATTGATACGATGCCGGAAGCAAAAGCTATTTTTATTGGAAGACAATTAAAAAGAAACTGGCTTCGTGAAGTGCTGCAAAAAGAATTATATGTAGAAGTATCAAAACGGGCGATCCGTCCGATGCGGAAACGAAGCGAGGTATAAAAGGGGAGGTGAGATTCCGGATAAGGAGTCTCACCTCTTCTTTTAAAACTGCATCCAGATCCAGTATAAAAGTCCCAGAAGAGAACTGGTGCAGATTCCATAGAGAATGACAGGTCCGGATATGGTAAAGATCTTGCAGCCAATCCCGAATACCTGCCCTTCTTTTTTATACTCGATCGCCGGAGCTGCCACCGAGTTGGCAAAGCCGGTGATGGGAACCAATGCACCAGCTCCTCCCCATTTTGCGATCTTTGGATAGAGTCCAACTCCGGTGAGGATGATACTCAGTAAGATCAGTGAAAGAGAAGTCCAGTTGCTGCAGTGGTCTTTGCTCAGTCCGATCATTTCACAATAATTATAAATACCTTGTCCGATCACACAGATAATTCCTCCCGTGATAAAGGATTTTGCCATATTCAGATAAACATTGTGCACCGGTGTTTTCTTTTTTACATAGTCTTCATACTGCTGCTGTCGTTTTTCTTTTTCTGTCTGCTTCAAAACTATCGCCTCCTTTTTCTTATTTCATAGTATCCGAAAAAAACGGAAAAATATTCTGTCACCGGAAAGATTTTCAATCGGATGTATATTTCATCTGGTGAGATGCATACTAACAGCAGAAAGAATTTGCAAAAACAGGAAGAAAAGAGGAGAGAAGATGAATCAGATCAGAGGCAGTCAGAGCATCAGTTTCGGGGAAGCTCCCTATTTGATCAGCAGTGCTTGTGTAGCGGGAAGCAAAGAGGCGGAAGGTCCCCTTGGAAAGCTATTTGATATGGTGAACCAGGATGATCTTTTTGGAGCAAAAACATGGGAGGAGGCAGAGAGTACCATGCAGAAAGAAGCATGTGTACTGGCACTTGGAAAAGCACATATGGATGCAAAGCATGTGCGCTATCTGTATGGCGGAGACCTTCTGCGTCAGGGAATCGCCACTTCCATGGGAGTGGAAGAATTACAGATTCCCATGTTCGGATTGTACGGAGCCTGTTCCACATCCGGAGAAGCACTTGCTCTTTCTGCTATGAGCGTGGCAGCTGGGTATGGGGAATATATGCTGGCAGTGACTTCCAGCCACTTTGGAAGCGCGGAAAAGGAATTTCGGTTTCCGTTGGGGTATGCATCCCAGCGTCCGTTATCTGCCAGCTGGACGGTGACGGGAAGTGGAGCATTTCTGGTAGGCAGACAGAAAAGCCATGTGAGGATCACAGGCGTGACGGTTGGGAAGATTGTGGACTATGGACTGAAGGATTCCCAGAATATGGGAGCGTGTATGGCACCGGCAGCAGCAGATACCATTTTAACAAATCTGAAGGACTTCGGAAGAAGCCCGACCAGCTATGACCGGATCATTACAGGAGATCTCGGGTATATCGGACAGAGTATTTTACTGGATTTTATGAGTAAGAACGGGCATCAGATGCGGGACAGACACCTGGACTGCGGAATGAAGATCTTTGATCAGGAGAAACAGGATACGCATGCAGGAGGAAGTGGCTGCGGCTGTGCGGCAGTGACGCTTTCCGCTTACATTCTTCCAAAGATCCAGAAAGGCGAGTGGAAACGGGTACTCTTTGTGCCGACGGGTGCTCTGATGTCTACGGTCAGTTACAACGAAGGGGCAAGCGTTCCGGGAATTGCACATGGGATCGTGCTGGAACATTGCTGAGAAAAGGAGGAGATTAAGATGGAATATGTACATGCATTCTGGGTGGGAGGTCTGATCTGTGCGGCGGTACAGATTTTGATGGACCGGACCAAGTTGATGCCGGGAAGAATCATGGTGCTGCTTGTATGCGGCGGCGCAGTGCTTGGATTTTTGAATATTTACGGACCATTTCAGAAATTTGCAGGAGCAGGAGCGAGCGTACCGCTCCTTGGATTCGGAAACGTACTGTGGAACGGTGTCAAAGAAGCCGTTGAGAAAAATGGGTTTCTGGGAATCTTTATGGGTGGTTTTAAAGCCAGTGCTGTGGGAATTTCAGCAGCATTAATTTTCGGTTATCTGGCATCTCATATCTTTGAACCGAAGATGAAAAAATAGACACTGTGTCTTTATGTTAAGGAAATGTAAAGATTTTGTTGTTTTTTGTCGAGTATAATGTTATCGTAATAGTGCGGAAAATTTTATAAAGGGTTTATTACAGGAGGAAACGTATGGATTACGTGAGCATTATTCTCCCCTTTATCGGGGGACTGGGTATGTTTATCTATGGTATGCAGATCATGGCCCAGGGATTGGAGAATGCAGCAGGCAGCAAGATGAAGAGTCTGCTGGAGGTACTGACAAAGAATAAGTTTTTTGGGGTTTTGCTCGGTGCTTTTATTACAGCTGTCATTCAGAGTTCATCCGCTACGACAGTGATGGTAGTCGGATTTGTAAATGCAGGGATCATGAATCTTACCCAGGCGATGGGAGTGATCATGGGAGCCAACATCGGTACTACGGTGACCGGATGGCTGGTATCCAGTGTCGAGTGGGCAAAAGCGCTCAGCCCGGCGAATATTGCACCGGTGGCAGTTATGATCGGTGTGATTGTGATGCTGACAGGAAAAAGACGTTCTACAAAGGATATTTCCAGTATCATTGTGGGATTTGGTATCTTATTCATCGGTATTACGACGATGTCAGATGCAGTCGAGCCGCTGCAGCAGTCAGAGGCATTCTGCAACCTGTTTGTGACACTTGGACACAGTCCGTTCCTTGGAATCGTGGCCGGTGCGCTTGTTACAGCTGTGATTCAGAGTTCATCTGCATCGGTGGGGATATTACAGAGTCTTGCGGCAGCAGGACTGGTTCCGTTTAATGCGGCTGTTTACATTATCATGGGACAGAATATCGGTACCTGTGTGACTGCCATCATGTCCAGTATCGGGGCAAAGAAGACAGCAAAGACAGCAGCTGTGATGCATCTGTTGTTCAACATCATCGGTACGATCATCTTCAGCGTTGTTGCGATCGTATTCTTTAAAGTGATCAATCCGGGATTTGGAGAAGGCCTGATCACACAGACAGAGATCAGTACAGTTCACACAATTTTTAATATCGGAACTACGATCCTGCTCTTCCCGGTATCTGACTGGATCATTAAGCTGGCGAAGAAACTGGAGAGAGAAGATTCTGACGATGTGGATGAAGGACAGGTACTTCTGGACGACAGAATGCTGGAGACACCAAGTATTGCGCTCCAGTCTACAGTCAGCGAGATGGTAAGAATGGGACATGTTGTGCGGGGAACCATGAATCGTACAAGAGATGTGCTGATCACCAAGAAGCGTGAGGAGATAGAAAAGATCCGGGAGGAAGAGACAATCGCAGACGGATTGTGCAAAGGAATCACAGAGTATGCGATTAAACTGAATACACTTTCCATCAATGAGAAGGAGCATCAGGAGGTGGCGAGTATCCTGCAGATCGTATCGGATATCGAGCGTGTCAGCGATTACTGTGAAAATATTTCTGAATTTGCAGAGAATCTCAAAGATCAGAAAGCATCCTTCTCCGAGATCGCAAGAGAAGAGATCCAGCAGATGGAAGACGTCTGTATCGACTGCTTCCGGTATGCGATCGAGGCACTGGAAGAGCGTAGTAAAGAAAAGGCGATGAAGGTCATTGAAAAAGAGAGTCAGGCAGATGAGCTGGAGATCGCGCTGCGTACGGCACATATGAAGCGTCTGGCAAGAAATGAGTGCAGCACGGAATCCGGAATCGTATTCCTGGATGCATTGGTATGTCTTGAGAGAATCTCGGATCATGCGAGAAATATCGCAGAAGAGATTTTGACGGCAGAATAGGGGATTTTACAAAACAAAGAGAGCGGGGCATTTGCAAAAAAGCGGCAAATGCCCCGTTTTTGCGCTGATTTTTTCACATTTTACAAAAACTTAACAAGGAAAAGAAAGATGATTTTACATAGATTTAACATTCAGATGATGATATATTTTACAATTCTTCTGTATCATTGCTAACTGTGGAGAAAAGAAAAAACACTTTTGAAAAAAAGGAGATTAAGTAAAATGAAAATGAAAAAGTTTATCGCAGTTTTGGCAACAGTAGGTATGGTAGCAGCACTGGCAGCAGGATGTGGTTCCGGAGATGATACATCTGCTGATAAAGGAACAAAGACAGAAAGTGCGTCCAGTGACTGGGATTCTTCCAATGATATCACAATCGTATCCAGAGAAGATGGATCTGGAACAAGAGGAGCTTTCGTAGAGCTGTTTGGTATTCAGCAGGAAGTTGACGGAGAAAAAGTAGATATGACAACTGTGGATGCACAGGTTACAAATAATACATCTGTTATGCTTACAACAGTAGCAGGGGATGAGTATGCCATCGGATATGTATCCCTGGGATCTCTGGATGAGAGTGTAAAAGCACTTAAGATTGATGGAGCAGAAGCAACAGAAGAGAATATCGAAAATGGTTCTTACAAAGTATCAAGACCGTTTAATATTGCAGTAAAAGAAGGCGCTGACAATGAAGTTGCAAATGATTTCATCACCTATATCATGAGTACAGAAGGTCAGAAAATCGTAGCAGACAACGGTTATATTCCGGTTGCCGATACAAAAGCATATGATGGAACAAAACCGTCAGGAAGCGCAGTAGTAGGAGGATCTTCTTCTGTATCACCGGTTATGGAAAAACTGATCGAGGCATACAAAAGTGTAAATCCGAATGCAAAGATCGAGCTGCAGACATCTGATTCTACAACAGGTATGACATCGACTCTGGAAGGAAGCTATGATATTGGTATGGCATCCCGTGAACTGAAAGAGGAAGAAGTGGGACAGGGATTAAAAGCAACTGTGATCGCAACCGACGGAATCGCAGTGATCGTAAACAATGACAACCCGACAGAAGAGTTAAGTTCTGATCAGGTAAAATCCATCTACACAGGAGAAACTTATACTTGGGATGAAGTAACTGAATAATTGATAAGAGGAAAGAAGAATGAAATCAAAAGCATGGACTGAAAAATTCATGCAGGGAGTATTCTTGATAGCCGCCTGTACTTCTGTACTGGCGGTAGCTCTCATTTGTATCTTTTTGTTTGCAAATGGAGTCCCTGCAATCAGAGAAATCGGGTTCGTAAAATTTATTACCGGAGAACTGTGGGGACCGAACAATAATCTGTTTGGAATCTTCCCGATGATCATCGGAAGCTTATATGTAACAGCAGGTGCGATCGTGTTCGGAGTGCCGATCGGAATTCTGACATCTGTATTTATGGCAATGTACTGCCCGAAAAAAATATACAGACCGCTGAAAGCAGCAACAGAGCTGTTGGCAGGAATTCCTTCCGTTGTGTATGGATTCTTCGGTCTGGTCGTACTGGTGCCAATGGTACGGGAGTTCGGAAGAACATTAAAACAGATGGGGATCGTGGAAAAAGCAGGAGACGGAAAAGGACTTCTCACTACGTCGATCATTCTGGGAATGATGATCTTGCCAACAATCATCGGAACCACAGAGAGTGCGATCCGCGCTGTGCCGACCCATTATTATGAAGGAGCTCTGGCTCTGGGAGCAACCCATGAGAGAAGTATTTTTACAGTTGTGATCCCGGCTGCAAAATCCGGAGTACTGGCAGGAATCGTGCTGGGAATCGGACGTGCGATCGGAGAGACCATGGCAGTTATCATGATCGTGGGAAATCAGCCGAGAATTGCACAAAATATCCTGCAGGGAATGCGTACACTGACAGGAAATATCGTACTGGAGATGGGATATGCGACAGGTCTGCACAGGGAAGCGCTGATCGCGACAGGTGTAGTATTATTTGTGTTCATCCTGATCATCAACTTCAGTGTAGCAATGCTGAAAAGGAGGACAGAACATGAGTAATCAGACTGGAATCGGAGAAAAGCTGAAAAGCTATTTAAAACATCCGGGCTCATTTATTGTAATGCTTCTGGTGATGCTGGGAGCAATTATCACGTTTGCGGTTCTGCTGTTTTTGATCGCTTATATTCTGATCAACGGAGTGCCGCATATCAAGCCGTCTTTGTTCGCGTTCGAATATACATCTGAGAATGCCTCTTTGATGCCGGCTTTGATTAACACGATTATCATGACGCTGCTTTCTTTGCTGATCGCGGTTCCGTTTGGAATCTTCTCTGCGATCTTCCTTGTAGAGTATGCAGGGAAAGGGAATAAATTTGTGGAAGTGATCCGTCTGACAACAGAGACACTTTCCGGAATCCCTTCCATCGTATATGGATTGTTCGGAATGTTGTTTTTTGTCAATACATTAGGATGGGGATTTTCCCTGCTGGCCGGTGCGTTTACACTGGCGATCATGATCCTTCCGCTGATCATGAGAACAACAGAAGAAGCGTTAAAAGCAGTTCCGGATTCCTTCAGAGAGGGAAGTTTTGGACTGGGAGCAGGAAAGCTGCGTACCGTATTTAAGATTGTACTCCCGTCGGCAATTCCTGGAATTTTAGCAGGAATCATCCTGGCGGTTGGAAGAATTGTGGGAGAGACAGCGGCGCTGATCTATACAGCAGGTACTGTTGCACAGGTACCGACAAATGTTTTTGGTTCCGGAAGAACCCTGGCAGTTCATATGTACAATCTGTCCAGTGAAGGACTGTACATGGATCAGGCATATGCAACAGCAGTCATTCTTCTGATACTTGTAGTCGGAATCAACACGATTTCGAGCGTAATCGCGAAAAAACTGACAAAAGCGTAGAGAGAAAGGAATAAACAATGGGGAAGATCAGTGTGAAAAACCTGGATTTATATTACGGAGATTTTAAAGCACTCAAAAATATCAATCTGGAAATAGAGGCAAATAAAATTACAGCGTTTATCGGACCGAGTGGATGCGGAAAGTCCACGTTATTAAAGTCCATCAACCGCATGAATGATCTGGTGGAAGGATGCCGCATCGATGGTGATATCCTTCTGGACGGACAGAATATCTTCAAAGGAATGGATGTGAACCTGCTCCGTAAGCGGGTAGGAATGGTGTTTCAGAAACCAAACCCATTTCCAATGAGCATTTATGACAATATTGCCTATGGACCGAGAACACACGGAATCCGTTCCAAAGCAAAACTGGATGATATTGTAGAAAAGTCACTGCGAAATGCGGCAATCTGGGATGAGTGTAAAGACCGTCTCAAAAAAAGTGCGTTGGGAATGTCCGGAGGACAGCAGCAGAGACTCTGTATTGCCAGAGCACTTGCAGTAGAACCGGAAGTACTTTTGATGGATGAGCCGACATCCGCTCTGGATCCGATCTCTACATCGAAGATAGAAGACCTTGCGATGGAACTGAAAAAAGATTATACTATTGTCATGGTAACACACAACATGCAGCAGGCGGTACGTGTGTCGGATAACACAGCCTTTTTCCTTCTTGGAGAAGTGATTGAGTACAACAACACAGAAACATTGTTTTCCATTCCGTCTGATAAGAGAACGGAAGATTATATTACAGGGAGGTTTGGTTAATTTATGCGCAACAAATTTGACAGACAGCTACAGATACTGGAGGAGCAGCTTATTCATATGGGTGAGTTGTGTGAGAGTGCGATCGCGAATGCGACAAAGGCGTTGAGCGATGGAAGTATTGAGCAGGCAAAGGCAGTGATCAATGCGGATGCTGAGATCGATGAGATGGAAAAAGATATTGAAAAGCTTTGTCTGAAACTGCTCTTACAGCAGCAGCCGGTGGCAAAGGATCTGAGAAGAATCTCAGCAGCATTGAAGATGATCACAGATATGGAGCGAATCGGAGATCAGACGGCAGATATTGCGGAAATCGTAATTTCAGCCAATACAGAGGAAAGCGTAGATATCAAGGATATCGGAAGAATGGCATCTGTTGTAAGTAAGATGGTGCGCGACAGCGTCACATCGTATGTACAGAAAGATCTGGAGCTTGCGCGCCAGGTAATGCTGGAAGATGATAAAGTGGATCGCCTCTTTGACAATATCCGGGAAGAGATGGTAAATTATATCGCGATCAATAAAGGGCAGCGGGGCAGCCGGATCGTGGATCTGATCATGGTGACAAAATATCTGGAGCGTATCGGAGATCATGCGACCAACATTGCAGAGTGGGTGGAATTTTCCATTACAGGAGTACACCGAAACGGAGTGAATGTATAAGTGTAAAAAGGAGAAAAGATATGATTTATTGCGTGGAAGATGATGACAATATCCGCGAACTGGTCATTTACACTCTGGAGACGACCGGTCTTAAGGCAAAGGGATTTGCAGAAGGCACGGCATTTATGGAAGCTTTGGCGTTTGATACGCCAGAGCTTATTTTGCTTGATATCATGCTTCCGGGTGAGGATGGGCTGGAGCTTTTGAAAAAGCTGAAGAATTCCGCAAAGACGAAGGATATTCCGGTAATCATGGTGACTGCAAAGGGTGCGGAGTATGACAAGGTGATCGGTCTGGATTCGGGAGCGGATGATTATGTGACCAAGCCTTTCGGAATGATGGAGCTGGTATCCAGGATCAAAGCAGTTCTTCGAAGATCCGGCAGAGTGCAGGAGCAGGATATGCTGTCAGTCAACGGAGTCAGTGTAGATGTGAAAAAGCATGAAGTGAAGGTGACAGGAGAAATCGTGACACTGACACTGAAGGAGTTTGAGCTCCTGGAGAGACTGATGAGAAACCAGAATATCGTACTCACAAGAGACCAGCTTTTAGAGGATATCTGGGGATATGATTTTGATGGAGAGACAAGAACGGTAGATGTGCATGTGCGGACACTCAGACAGAAGCTGGGAGAAAAAGGCGATATTATCAAGACTGTAAGGGGAGTCGGCTACAGAATAGGAGGAGGCAATGAAGGCTAAGATCCAGAGAAGTATGCTTCTTGTTCTGTTTGTGACGATCCTGATTTTTTATGGACTTTTGACACTGGTCATGTATCAGAAGAACCTGACGCTGCTAAAAGAAGAAGTGAATCAGGAGGCCAGGTATATCCGGACTGCCGTCGATATTTCGGGACCTGCGTATCTGAAAGAAATGGATGGAGTGGATATAAAAACCCGGGTCACGAGAATCAGTACGGAAGGAAAAGTGCTTTATGATTCAGGCAATGACGCAGAAACACTGGAAAATCACAGCAAACGTCCGGAGGTAAAAGAGGCGCTTGCAAATGGAATCGGTGAGGATGTCCGCGTATCCGGAACCGTTGGAAAAGAGATGTATTATTATGCGATCCTTCTGCAGGATGGCTCTGTGCTTCGCGTGGCAAAGACGATGGACAATCTGGGGGCTATGGCAAGAGATACACTTCCGGTGATCGGGGTACTGGCAGTTGTGATGATGATATTTGCATGGATTCTCGGGCGCTGGCAGACAGAACGGCTGATTCGTCCGATCAATGAACTGGATATTGAGCATCCGCTGGAAAATGTGGTCTATGAAGAATTACGGCCGCTACTGACTGCGATGGACAGACGGAACAAAGAAAAAGCGGCAGTGGAAGATATGAGAAAAGAGTTTTCCGCAAATGTATCTCACGAATTGAAAACGCCGCTGACTTCGATTTCCGGCTATGCGGAGATCATGAAAAACGGACTGGTCCGTCCGGAGGATATTCCCAATTTTTCAGAGCGGATTTACAAAGAAGCAAAACGCCTGATCACATTGATCGAAGATATCATAAAATTATCCAAATTGGATGAAGGCTCCGTAGAGATTGAAAAAGAAGAAGTAGATCTTTACGAACTGAGCAGAGAGATTATCAGCAGACTGTCCATGCAGGCAAGTATGAAGCATGTTCATGTTTCTCTTTCAGGAGAGCCGGTAACCTATGTGGGAATCCGGCAGATCCTGGATGAGATGATCTACAATATTTGTGAGAATGCGATCAAATATAATGTAGAGGGCGGAAGTGTCTCTGTCTGGGTAGGCAGCACACTGAATGGCCCAAAAGTCCAGGTGAATGATACCGGGATCGGGATACCGAAAGAGCATCAGGAGCGAATCTTTGAGCGGTTCTACAGAGTGGATAAAAGTCATTCAAAAGAGCGGGGCGGCACAGGGCTGGGACTCTCCATCGTGAAGCATGGAGCGCTGCTTCACAATGCAAAGGTAAGAGTGGAGAGTGATACCGGAAAAGGAACACGGATGGAAATTCTGTTTGAGACATCTCAGTCAGAGTGATGTAAAAGCGTTCTGGGTGGTTCGTGAAATTCTGTTTTGTAGGCGCGTGAAAATGTGGAGTAATCCTGAAAGCCGCTTGCAAGGCAGGCCTGCGTGATCGGCATCCCATCCAGGATCAAAGTGCGGGCAAGCAAAAGCCTGCGGTAGGTGATATAATTTCCGATGGTATATCCGGTTTCCGCTTTGAAGAGGCGCATCATATAATATTTGCTCAGATAAACCCGGGAAGAGAGAAAATCTACGTCCAGAGGTTGCGTCAGGTGCTGGTTGATATACTGGATCAGATCTACGATCTTCGGATTGTACAGACTGGTGTCCAGAAACTCTACCCGGTTTTTAATGGCAGCCCGGTTGAGGTGGATCATAAATTCCAAAAATAAGATCTGTCGGTACAGACTGCCGGCATATTCCGTATCAGAAAAAGAACGTTCCAGGCGGTTCGTGATCTTGAAAAGAGAGCTTTTTTCAAGAGAATGAATGCGCAGCACATTGGAATGTTCTTTTTTTGCTTTTTCAAAACAATAGGAAAGATCATAGTCATCAGTCCGGTAGGCATCAATAAAACCGGGAGAAATATAGACGATGATCCGTTCATAGGGAAGAGAAGGATCCACCTGAACCCTGTGGATATCATTCCGGTTTACGAGGACAATGTCGTAAGGTTCCAAAGGATATGTCTTTCCTTCTACAAAGTATTGCACATTACCGGAAATAAAAATCGTGATTTTGTGGAATTCGTGGTAATGAAATTCAAATTCTGTGGAAATCTGATCGGTCAGATGAAAAATCTTAAAGTCACTGTTTAAGTATCCACGCTTATTGTATCCGCCCATAATAACCTCCTGAAAAATAAGATACTTTCAGTATAGAGCATTATTTGCAATATAGAAAGCATTTTCTCTATTCTATTTGAAGAAAATGCGGGATATAATAAAAACAGAGACAAATCAGGAAGCAATATCGAGGAGGCAGAAAAATGGATATCACATTAGAACGTTATCACGGGTTGGGAAACGATTATCTGGTCTATGATCCAAATAAAAATGAACTGGAGCTGAATGAAGAAAATGTGAAAATGCTCTGTAACCGGAATATGGGGCTTGGAGCAGACGGGATTCTGGAAGGACCGTTAATGGAAGAAAAGCAGATGGCAGTCCGTATCTGGAATCCGAACGGAAGCATTGCCGAAAAGAGCGGAAACGGTGTGCGGATTTTTGCCAAATATTTGAAAGATGCAGGATATGTACAGAAGAAGCATTATACAATGCTGACCGATGGCGGCGAGGTAGAAATCACTTACCTGAATGAAGAGGGAAGCAGGCTGAAGGTTTCTATGGGGAAACTGTCATTCTGGAGTGATGAAATCCCGGTGATCGGAGAGCGCAGACAGGTTATCAATGAGGATATGGTATTCGGGCGGACATTGTACCCGGCAACCTGTGTATCCATCGGAAATCCGCATTGCGTGATCCCGATGCAGGAGATTTCAGAGCCACTGGTGTGTAAGATCGGAAGGGAGTCCGAGCGCGCAAGGTATTTCCCGAATCATATCAATACAGAACTCATGAATGTCATTGATATGAACAATATCGCAATTGAAACTTATGAAAGAGGAGCCGGATACACCATGGCAAACGGAACCGGAGCATGTGCGGCAGCAGGTGTTGCGTACAAACTGGGACTGACCTCTAACAAAGTAATCGTTCATATGCCGGGTGGAGAGCTTCAAGTAGAGATCGGAGATGACTGGGAAGCCTATATGACGGGAGATGTGTTCTATGTGGCAGCAGTAAAATTGAGCAGCGAATTTGTGGAAATGCTGCGTGCAGTATAGAAGAGAGAAGCAGAGGGCGGATGCTCTCTGCTTTTTTAATACAAGAAATTCTATTGCGGCCGGAACTCAGATGTGCTACGATATCTATAACAAAAGAGGAAAGGTGATAGTATGCTGATAACAGTTGATTTTAACAGCGAAGAGGCAATCTATATGCAGCTTCGCAATCAGATTATCATGGGCATTGCGACTTCGGTGATCAGAGAAGGAGATTCCCTGCCTTCTGTACGGCAGCTGGCAGATACTGTGGGAGTCAATATGCACACAGTGAATAAAGCGTATACTGTTTTAAAGCAGGAGGGATTTATCCAGCTGGACAGAAGACACGGGGCAGTGATTGCTCTGGATGCAGATAAGCTGCAGGCTTTGGAAGAGATGCGCGGACAGCTTCAGATCGTGCTGGCAAAGGCACATTGTAAGGAGATCACCAGAGAAGAAGTGCATGAACTGGTGGATGAGATATTTGATAATTATGAATAGCAGGAGGAGTATATGCAGAATCAATATACAAGACAGGCAGAACGTGCGATAAAATATGCAGCCAGGATGGCGAGAAAACTAAAGCATCCATATATCGGAACAGAGCATCTCCTTTTAGGACTGCGCAGCGAGATCACAGGTGTGGCAGGCCAGGTGCTGGCATCCCACGGAGTGGACGAAGAGCAGCTTCTGCATCTGATGGATGAGCTGATCGTTCCGGGAGAAGAGATTTTACAGCAGGATGATCCAAAAGAAAGTCCGAGACTGGAGTATATTCTGGAAAATGCAAAGAAAGAGGCGCTGCATCTGCGCACCGGAGATGTTGGAACAGAGCATTTGCTTCTGGCGATCATGCACGATGCAGACTGCGTGGCAGCCAGGATGCTGATCACCCTGAACATCAATTTGCAGAAGATCCTGCAGGATATATTAAATGCGGCAGGGGTAGATGCAAAAGAGTATCAGGAAGAGATTCAGGAAGACGGACGTACCAGAAGAGGCGCCGTTGACCAGTACTGTACAGATCTGACTGCTGAGGCAGCAGAAGGAAAACTGGATCCGGTGATCGGCAGAGAGGATGAGATCTATCGTCTGATGCAGATTCTGAGCCGGCGCACCAAGAACAATCCTTGTCTGATCGGAGAACCGGGAGTCGGTAAGACCGCGGTGATAGAAGGACTTGCAGAACGGATCGCGGCAGAAGTCGTTCCGGAAGGGATGAAGGGAAAAAGAGTTCTGACTCTGGATCTGCCTGCGCTGATCGCAGGCTCCAAATACCGCGGAGAATTTGAAGAACGCATGAAAAGTCTGATTTCGGAAGTGAAAGCGGATGGAAACAGCATTTTATTTTTAGATGAGATTCACACCATGATCGGAGCGGGAGGCGCAGAAGGAGCCATTGATGCTTCCAGTATTTTAAAACCTTCACTTGCCAGAGGAGAGATTCAGCTGATCGGTGCAACGACCATTGCAGAGTATCGCAAATATATCGAAAAAGATGCGGCACTGGAGAGAAGATTCCAGCCGATCACGGTAGAAGAACCTTCGAAAGAGCAGTGTATGGAGATTTTACAGGGATTACAATCCCGTTATGAGTCACATCACCGGGTGACAATTTCAAAAGAGGCGCTAAAGGCAGCTGTAGAATTGTCAAAGCAATACATCACAGACAGAAATCTTCCGGACAAAGCAATTGATGTTCTGGATGAGGCTTGCTCAAAGGTCAGCCTGAAAGGCTATAAAGTACCGGACAATCTGCAGCAGATGGAAGATGAGCTGAAAGAACTGGCAAAACAAAAAGAAGCGAGCATCCGCAAAGGGGATATGAAGGCAGCAGCAGATTTTCATGCAAGAGAGAAAGAGGCAGAGACAAAACTGGAAATGCTCAGAAAACGTTTCCACAAAAAACAGGCATCCGCACATCCGGAGGTAAGCGGAGATGATATTGCGGATGTCGTGTCAGTCTGGACGAAGATCCCGGTACAGAAATTAAAAGAGACAGATGCACACAGATTGCAGAAACTGGAAGAGACACTCCACAAAAGAGTGGTCGGACAGGAAGAAGCAGTCAGCGCAGTCGCGCGGGCAGTGAAGCGCGGACGTGTGGGATTAAAGAGCCCGAATCGTCCGATTGGTTCTTTCTTATTCCTCGGACCGACCGGTGTCGGTAAAACAGAGCTTTCCAAGGCTCTGGCAGAGGCACTGTTTGGAAGAGAAGACTCCATGATCCGGGTCGATATGTCTGAATATATGGAAAAACATTCTGTGGCGAAGATGATCGGTTCTCCTCCGGGATACGTGGGACATGATGAAGGCGGACAGCTCAGTGACAAAGTAAGAACCCATCCATATTCTGTAATCTTATTCGATGAAATCGAAAAAGCCCATCCGGATGTATTTAACATTCTGTTGCAGGTGCTGGATGACGGTCGTATTACAGATTCACAGGGAAGAGTTGTCGATTTCAGTAATACAGTGATCATTATGACCTCCAATGCCGGGGCGAAAGCAATCGTAGATCCGAAAAAACTCGGGTTTGCAGTAAAAGAAGACAAAGCAGACGATTACAAGAGAATGAAACAGAATGTGATGGACGAAGTGAAGATGATCTTCCGTCCGGAATTTTTGAACCGGATCGATGAAATTATCGTATTCCATGCACTGGGTGAAGAGCACTTGAAGAAGATTGTCAGTCTGATGTGCCGTGAATTTACAAAACGAGTCAAGACACAGCTGGATATCAGCCTGACCCTGAGGGATTCTGCGAAAAAACGGATTGCGGAAAAAGGCAAAGATACAAAATACGGAGCGCGTCCGCTTAGAAGAGCAATGCAGACAGAGCTGGAAGATAAGCTGGCAGAAGCAATCCTGAATGGGGAAGTGAAACCGGGCGAACAGATTGAGGCAGGAGTTTCCGGAAAAGAAATAAAATTTTACTTAAAGAATGCAAATTAAGTAGAAAAAGAATTTGATATATTATATAATACAGACAGAAGAAAAGAGCTCTTGCCGCAAGTGATGGCGGGATGCAGAAATACCTAGGAGGACAAGGAAAATGGCAATCGTAAAAGAATTATTACGCACAGAAGAAGACGGAAGACTGAGTTTTGGAGACTATACACTGGCGTCTAAAACGAAGCTGGATAATTTCGAATTTGAGGGCGACTTATATAAAGTAAAGACATTTTCAGAGATCACAAAATTAGAAAAAAACGGAATGTTTGTATACGAATCTGTTCCGGGAAGTGCGGTAGAGAACTTTAAACTCACAGATACAGAGGTCGTTTTTCAGATTTCTGCACCGGAGGATGTACAGTTTACACTGGAACTTGAGCCGGAGAGTGAATACGAAGTGCTTCTGGATGGTGTTTCAGCCGGAAAGATGACCACAAATCTGAGCGGAAAGCTGAGTGTCAGTGTTGAGATCAGCGAAGGGGAAGCTGTGGACGTCAAAGTAGAAAAATGCTGATTGCAAGAGTAGAAGACATTTTATAATCAATAAGAGCAGAGAGCTGGGGCTGTGAATGAAAACAGCGTTCAGCTCTTTTTTATGGAGGAGTATATGGCAAAAGGAAAGAAAAGTATTTTTTTCTGTCAGAATTGCGGACATGAAGAGGCAAAATGGCTGGGGCAATGTCCGGTTTGTAAAGAATGGAATACATTCGCAGAAGAAAAAGTGAGTGCCGGATTGAGCCGCGGGACAACGGCAGCTGCAAAGCAGAGTAAAACAGCAGAAGTAGTTCCGCTTTCTCAGATCAGTGCCAGGGATGATACCAGGATGCTGACCGGGATGAAAGAACTGGATCGGGTGCTTGGAGGAGGTATCGTCTCCGGTTCTCTCGTTCTGGTCGGAGGGGACCCGGGGATTGGAAAATCAACCCTGTTATTGCAAGTGTGTCAGAGGCTGTCGGCATCAAGAAAAATTTTATATATTTCAGGAGAGGAGTCGCAGACTCAGATCAAATTGCGTGCAAATCGTATGGGAAGTTTTACAGATCATATGCTGTTGTTATGTGAAACAAATCTGGATACCATACGTACTGCCATTGAGAGGCAAAATCCGGAGCTTGTGATCATTGATTCGATTCAAACGATGTACAATGAAGAAGTATCCTCAGCGCCGGGAAGTGTTTCGCAGGTAAGAGAATCTACCCATGTGCTGATGCAGCTGGCAAAGGGGATGGGGATTCCAATCTTTATTGTTGGACATGTGACAAAAGAGGGGACTGTGGCAGGTCCGAGAGTGCTGGAACATATGGTGGATACGGTACTTTATTTTGAGGGAGACAGACATGCTTCCTATCGGATTCTGCGTGCAGTAAAAAACCGTTTTGGTTCTACCAACGAGATCGGTGTGTTTGAAATGCGAAGAGAAGGACTGGTAGAAGTGGAAAACCCCTCCGAATATATGCTGAGCGGAAAGCCGGAAAATGCATCTGGTTCTGTTGTGGCATGCTCTATGGAAGGAACACGTCCGATTCTGATCGAGATTCAGGCGCTGGTCTGCCAGAGTAACTTCGGAATGCCAAGAAGAACGGCAGCAGGAACGGATTATAATCGTGTAAATCTTCTGATGGCGGTACTGGAAAAAAGGATTGGACTGCCGTTGTCAAATTATGATGCCTATGTCAACATTGCCGGAGGGATTAAAATGAATGAACCGGCGATTGATCTGGGAATCATCATGGCGCTGGTTTCCAGTTACAAGAACCGGGCGATCGATGAAAAGATGATCGTATTTGGAGAAGTTGGATTAAGCGGAGAGGTGCGTGCAGTCAGTATGCCAGAACAGCGAGTGGCAGAGGCTAAAAAACTGGGATTTGAGATCTGTATCCTTCCCAAAGTATGTCTGGATATGGTAAAAGAAATCAAAGGGATCAAACTACTGGGGGTAGGAAATATCAGTGATGCGATAAACCTTTTGTAAATAGATATAAGGATCAATCTCGAACTCAAAAACACAGGTGAATTGTCTGAATTGTCTGAATTAAATAAAAAATAAAAAAATCATTGACAATTCACCTGCACAGTGATAAGATACCACTTGTCGCTGAGACAGACCGATGAAAAGAATAAGCCCAAGG